>SWCC01018495.1_pt1 | contig 136066 bp, 130 predicted proteins | sample 4692971 | NCBI WGS metagenome assembly SWCC01 (sample SAMN10267277, study PRJNA491770) | bioreactor metagenome | isolation source: DHS bioreactor inoculated with subseafloor sediment | place: Japan: off Shimokita Peninsula | collected 2006-08
CAGTATATTCAACTGGTAGTGTTTGTAGAAGTTCTTGTTGTTCTGGTTCAGAGATTGCTTCCAAAATCAAAGCAGACAGATTGTCAATGATGGCATAATCAACCCATTCGGTTCGATCCTGACCAGGAACGACATCACTAACAATGGTTACACCGGATTGATTTAGCAAAATCACAAGATCATTGAATAAATAAGCTGATGGAATATACACAACATCAATTTTATTTGGAGAAATTTCTCCAAAGGCTTGCAAAGTTCTTTCATTATCCTCGGGGGAGGATAAGTCTGATGTTACTGGAAACTTAACAATTGGACCATAGATGGGTGAGCAGCGGCCACACATGAACTCAACACCATTCTGGAAAACTTTATCAGCTCCCGTTCCGTGATAATCAACAACTGGCAATAGACCACCAACCCGCCAGTCGTCCGAAATTACCGCGGAAAGATAACCTGCAATGAATGTCCGATCCGCAATCGACATTTTAAATATCGTCGCAGGTTTAGCAGGTTGGGCTTCGGAATCTTCCTCGACGATCAATAAACGGCCTATGTTATCTGATTGAAAATGAGTAAATGTTTCCGGGGATGGTGAAAAAAGAAGTACAAAGTCAAAGAGTTGATCTGATTCCGGAGTTTCGTTTCCAGTTAAGACTTCATACCCCATTTCCGAAATTGTAGTAGAAAGCAAGGTTAGCGCAGTTTGATCAGGGTAATATAAATCTGAATTGGTTAAAAGAATAAAAATCCTTTTTGGATTTTCAGGAATTTTAGTCTCCACAGGTTGCGCGGGTGTGGATGATTCCAATGGTGTCATCACCACCAGATCTGTGCTGGTGGGTTGGGCTGGAGTGGAAAGGTTTTGTTCACATCCACTCAGCGTAAAAGTAAACATAAGGGTAAGCAAAATTAATATTGAGATTTTTTGTATTTTCATTGTTTTTCTCTACGATTTCTTTGTAGTAAGTCTGTATTATAATTGCCTTATGATAGAAATGAACATACCTGGACAAGGTATTTATCAATTAGAATATCTGGTATGTGATGTCAATGGTACCCTCGCGATTGATGGGGTTTTAATTCCAGGTGTCTCCACCAGTATAAAAAAAATTCAAGACCGTTTGAAAGTTCATCTCATTACTGCGAATACGCATGTAAAACAAAATAGTATTGATGATGTGCTTGGAATGGAAGCACATATTATTAAAAAGGGGAATGAAAACCAACAAAAAAAAGAATTTGTCCAGCAATTAGGTTCAGCAGGCGTAATAGCGATTGGACAAGGCGCAAATGATTCCGGCATGCTAAAGGAAGCAGCCATTGGGATTTGCGTTTTTTCCGATGAAGGTACAGCTGTTGAAGCATTGATATCCTCTGATATTGTAGTGAGGGATGGGTTGACAGCCTTGAAATTAATTCAAAATCCGATGCGAATGGTAGCAACCTTGAGAAGATGAACCAGCAATCCGAGAAAAAACCCAAAGTTTCGAAGAATGAATTCCGCGGTGCTGATTCCAGATGGTCTCAATATGGTCCCACCGGTTTTTATGGTTTTCTCGATCAATTAAGTCATAGACTGGAAATTAATGTTGAGACATTTCTGGTAGGAGCTATTTCATTACTATTAATTTCATTAGCCTTATTACTGGATAAATTACCGTTATTTATCCTGGCGATTCTTATAACGCCTATTTTGTCGCCGATTTTGGGGTTTGCCTTTGGGTTTAATTTAGGTTCCCTTAAATTTCTAAAAATTGGATTTTTTTCATTCTTGCTGAACGTCATCAGCTTTCTACTTGTGGGTGGGTTTTCAGGTTTTATTGCCAGACAATTTCCAGAAAGGGAATTTAACATCTGGCACCATTTTATTGATTTTAATTGGGCAGGATTACTCTTATTATTTGTTGGCATTCTCATTATGGTTTCGACCATCATCAGGAATCCACGTCAGGCATCACTGGTGGCCAACGTAGCTCTTGCGTATAGCTTTTATTTGCCACTCGTATCAGCGGGTTTTGCTTTTGGAATAGGTTTACAAGACCAATTTCTGACGGGCATGATCACGTTTTTTGAATATTTTGGTATTGCTATTATTTTTAGTGTTGGAATATTATTTGCTTATAAAATCAAACCGGTTAATTTAAAAAATTGGTGGGGATTGGGCACGTTGATCATAATTTTAACAATCGTCGGTACTTTCTATTTGAAACCAATGGTTGTCAAGGAAACATTGCCAGTTGAACCAGAGATGGAAAATTCACTGATATCGGATATTCTTCCTGCAGCAAAAAATTCTCCATTATCACCAAGCCCAACATATACCCAGACAATAGTGTTAATGGAGCAGATCATACCATCTGAACAGGTGACGATTATTCCAACTTCAACGGTTACAATCACCTTAACCCCATTACCTGTGGTTATTTGGGCGGAGATAAGGTCCCCGGAAGGGGATGGGGCAAATATTCGGGTAGAACCAGGTTTTACTTCAAAAATTCTCAGAACTGTGCTGAATGGAACCGCAGTTCAGGTTTTGGATGAGGTTGAAGTGGTTGATGGGGCTACCTGGGTGCATATTAAATTTATAGATCAAGTTGAAGGATGGATTGTTCGCAGTCTGATCATCTCAGCAACACCTGAACCTGAATGGTAAATAAAATCAAAGGAGAAATCAATGACAATAAGTTTTGGAACTGACGGATGGAGAGCAGTAATATCGGATACATTTACATTTAATAATTTACGATTGGTTACCCAGGCCATAGCGGATGCTGTGGCAACAGAAACCTGGATGAACGGCTCTGTGCCAGGGTCAGATCACGATGCCAGGAAAATGGTGGTAGGGTTTGATACACGCTTTCTGTCTGATCGTTATGCAAATGATGTAGCAAGAGTTTTAGCGGGCAATGGATTTACCGTTTTCCTGAGCCAGGCAGATGCACCCACTCCAGCGATTTCCTATGCTGTAAAACATTTCAATGCCATTGCCGGAATCATGATTACAGCTTCTCATAATGCTCCCAGATACAACGGCATAAAACTTAAAGCAGCTTTTGGGGGTTCAGCGTTACCGGAACAATGTCGTAAAGTTGAAGTTTTTTTGAACGATAATGAAGCGCAGGCACGTGGACCAAATTTGATGGATTACCAGCAAGCAAAAAGCCTGAAACTAATTCAGAAATTTAATCCCATTCCACCTTATTTTGAACACCTCAGTAATCTGATCGACTTTGATGTCATTTCAGATAATCCACAAAGGATCGTTGTTGATTCAATGTATGGGTCAGGGCGCGGGGTTATTCGATCCATTCTACAAGGTAGTGGGACGGAGGTTGCCGAAGTTCGCGGTGAGATGAACCCGGGTTTTGGTGGTGTGCATCCAGAGCCGATAGCCAAGAATTTGGGTGCTTTGGCAGGAGCTATCAGTACGGGATTGGGAAGTTTTGGGCTGGCTACCGATGGTGATGCTGATCGCATTGGGGCAATGGATGAACGAGGAAATTTCGTTGATCCTCATAAAATTATGGCACTGGCTTTGAAATACCTGGTGGAGAAGAAACAGTTAACCGGTTCAGTTGTTCGAACCGTCTCAACCACAAGGATGATAGACAGACTGGCAAAAAAATATGGTCTCACCGTTTATGAAACACCAGTTGGGTTTAACCATATTGCCGATTATATGTTAAAAGAAGATATCCTAATTGGGGGAGAAGAATCCGGTGGTATTTCGTTCAAAGGACATATCCCTGAAGGCGATGGAGTGGCGATGGGTTTACTGTTATTAGAAATTGTTGCAGACTCTGGCATAAGTTTGCATGAATTGGTGGAGAATTTAATCACAGAAGTTGGCCCCGCTGAATATGAACGCAAGGATTTGCGTTTGAAATTGCCAGTATCAAAACAAAAAATGGTTAATTATTTAACCCAGGATGCTCCAAAATCAATCGGTGGCGAAGCACTCGATTCAATTTCTACTTTGGATGGTGTCAAATATCTATTTGCGGATGATTCATGGTTGTTAATTAGACCGTCCGGGACCGAACCTGTATTACGTGTCTATGCAGAAGGCAGGTCAAAACATATGGTAAAAGCTATGATTGCTTATGGTGAAAAAGTAGCAGAGTCTGTTCGATAATTTCACATTCGATAATTAAATAAAAAAATCCCCCATATGGGGGATTTTGATTCTACGGGAGATTAATTTGTCGAAAATCGTAATTTGCGAACAAGGAAGATGATAATGATTAAGGCGATGGCGGCACCTAATAGGGCAGGCAACCCAACCTCATCCATAAACCCAGCTGTGGGCAGGGTTGTAGGTGTTACTTGTGGAGACAGCGTGCCCTGTGCAATTTGAGTTCCCACTGACCCCTGCGTTCCCATCAATGTTGCAGCTGCTTGCGTCTGGAAGGCAGCCACAGTTGCAGTCCGAATGGCAGGATCCTGACCTGCGACTGAAGTTGATTGTGATCCTGCAACCAACGTAGCGGAAGGCATCGCTACCACAGAAGTAGGACTGGGTAAAATCGGAGTTGTGGAGGGTGCTGCTTTTTGTGTAGCAAGCTTCTGATCAACCACTGCAGTTTGAGTCGCAATTAATGAAATTGCAGTGTTTTGTGCCTGGATTTCTGCAGCCTGGCTTTGTAAATCAGAAGTTGTTTTTGGTCGGAAAAGAATCACATAGGCAATAATCGCCAAAATTGAAAAAACGACGATCGCACCTAATATACCAACACCAATAATGAATGGTTTGTTACTGGAACCATTTCCATAAGGTTTTTGTGGTGAAGGTTCTTCTTCAAATAATTCATTGTCTTCTAATTGGTTGGGTTCCATATCATTCTCCTTCAATTAATACCTATTACTTTACTCCAGGATATCCAAATTCGCAAGCGGGATGGAAACCTGATCTCCATCACTAAATTCAATCGTTGCACAGGTGGTCCGGATTCCATTCATCAATTTCGTTTTTGTCGAATTTATTTTCTTAATAATCGCTGCTTTCCCACGGTCAGGGCCGGAATTTACACGTACCACACTCCCGTTTCGTAATTCCAGACCATCAACAGGAGCGTTTGCTTCTACAGGTAATTGTATAATAATTTCTGGTTTTTCAAACTTCTGAATGTCATAAATTGTATTGAGAGAAACTATCTTTTTTTCATTTGATTTTATTAATTCGAAAGCTCTTTCATTCAATGGACAGGGTCCAAATCCTTCTAATAAAATGATGGGTATCGAACAATTTAGAGCTGCATTGGCAATGGATGCACTCATGCTCGAAAGAATTAAACCTTTAATGTTCAAATCCTCGGCAGCTTTGAATACATCACTGTTCGCACAATGTCCACCCAGCACGATTGCTCCTCTGAATGATACATCAATCTTCTGGGGGGTTAATTCCTCAAACATCTCAACCATGCTGCTTACGACTGGTCCGGATGTTGCTTTTTGGTTTCCCCACACACCCTGGATTAGTGCTCCATTGGTTTCGATCACTACACCACGGAAGGGAAGAATTTCTGTAACAATTGACTCAAATCCAGCCAGTATTGGTCTGGGTGGTTGTGTAAGTCGCAGAATAACCTGACTTCCGATAATGTTGACCACTTCTGCATCATTTTGTGCTTTAACTGATTTAGATAATGCACCGGAAGAGCGGGCTAAAATATCCCCTTTACTGATTTTGTCTCCGATTTTCACATTAATCGAGCGCCGGGCATCATCTGAATTTTTAAAATTTAGTTCTTTGCGAATATTCACAATAATAAATTTTTCTTCGGGAATGAATTCAGCGATAGCATCAGAAGCGTCGACTTTTTGCCCAACCCGTACCAAAACATCACCTCTACCAGGGAATATTCTTGTCCTTTGTATTTTTGCTAATCCGAGAGTGTGATAGATTTGAGTTTCCATAATTTTCAAATATAGATGCAATAATTATGCCAGGTTAATACCCATGCTCTTATTCCAATTCGAAAAATGCTCGAATCGTTCAGCATTGTTTTTCTGTAATCGAATTGGCCGCCCACGCGCATCAAAAATCACGCCACATAATCCGCCTTGAACATTCAAGCCTTTTTTAATATTTTTCCCAAATTGGTTCAAATCGATATTACTGAGAGATTCAAAGAATATTTTGACCGTTTGGCCTGCAGATAAAGCAATTTTTACAATTGAACCTTTGAGGATTTCTTCTTCCAGATATGTTCCATCTTTATATTCCATTCTTATTTTTAATATCGGAGTTCCGAATTTCGCCCGTGACTGAATGGAAAATACTTTTGCTAAGAGACTTATCGAGGGTCCTTCCAAGATTTGAATCGGTAATATCGGATTATCAATAGCAATACTACCCAGGACAGGCAATATACCATTGTGATCAAGATATAAATTTGTGATTCCTTTGGGTTGAATTGAATCCAGCATGATGAGAGTAATGTCATTGGGGTTTTCAAAATTCGATAAGTAGTCTGCATTTATTACGATCTGAGTCCAATAATCCGAAGAAATGGAATATTTGTTTTTAAAATTTAGATAACCCGTCTTAATTAAGTTTTTTAACATCCCTAAATCTAATAGATAATCGTCTCTTCCATTTGGGATCGTTTCAGGCCGGATTGATTTATCCCAAAAATAATTGTTGATTTCTTCCATTTCAATGCTTTTGGGTAACCAGGTCGAGATTTCTTTGATATTCGTTTCGGAAATGTACCGTTCTGGATTCTTAAACAATAAATTTTCCGTTACACTTTGATGTAAGCTACCATTTTTGTTACCAGCAATTGATATCATCTCTTTACCTAAATCAATCACCAGACTACTCGCCATTTTTTCAGCACTTAATCTGTTCAGAAAATTGGTCATGATTCCATTTGACTGATTAAATGGCATAGGCACTGATTTGGTATAACTGAATAAATACTCAAAACCAGGGATTTTTCTTACCATCATTTGTGAAGCGATTTCATTGATGGTGGTCAAAGCAGGCATCAAGTTTTCGTCATCCAGGGTAGGCCGGATGTTGTCTGTAACGGATAACTTAGCAATGGAAGCAGTCATTTCCTGAATTTTGTTAGCGATGGCGGAATTGCCTGCATAAACCAGCTCGGGTAACTTTTCAGCAGGTAAATGTTTAATACAAAATAATATGATTTCCAACATTCTTACAATCGATTTATTGGCACCATTTTCGGTACCACCGGAAAGTAAAATGATGTCAGGATTCTGGTTGACAACAGATGATAGTATCTCTTCAATTTTTCTGGGATCATTTAACCTGATTTGATCTAAATGGTTTAAATGTGTTGTATTTAATAAATGGCCCAGGCTGGAAATTGACACATCTTCTAATAAGCCAGCTGTAATGATGGAAATCTGGTTCAGAAACCCATACGTGAAAGCAACTTGATCAATTCCACTTCCATCTGATTGTGCAGGGACGATCAAACACATTTGTTCATCAATCAACATTCTGCCGGTAATTTGCTGAAGGTGATCGATTGCTTTAAAAAATCCTTCTCGGAGATCGTTATATGGGGGCTTGAATGTCGTTTCTGCTTCACTCGTAGCAAGCAGATGAAATTTCCCATCCACTACATCGAATAGATATAATTTGGTCGTATAAAAATCAATTTTAATACCCAGCACAGAGGAAAATTCAATTGATTCACTCATTTTTTTACCCAATCACCAAATTATAAATAAATGTAATGATGAAGTTAACCCTTTCAATCAAAGCTAGTACTGAAGAGATGATGACTCCTGCAAAAATGGAACCTAATGTGATCCCGATAAATACTGAACCCACATTTTTTATGGATTGTAAAACCCTGGCAAGCCCGGTTTGAATTTCCCCGTTTATAGTTGTTGTAAATTGAAAATACAGCAATGATGAAATTGCTCCTATTAAGAGAATAATTCCTCCAATTAGTTTTGGAAAATTTAACGAGCTTAACGAAAAAGGTTCAGTGATCATATCAATCATTGGAAGCAGCGTGCCTGAAAAGGCACTTGTCAAAATGATGGCCGCACCACTTCCAACTAAAAATGCGAGGGAAATATCACCAATCGAACTCGTCCTTTTGAACAATTTAAAAATTAAGAGAATTGAGAGGATGATCGGTATCAGATGAATCGCCCTCTGGGTAATTTCACCTGTAAATAATGGGAGGATTAATTTAGGAATTAAAACCTGATAAAAAATCAATACCAATATATAAGCAGCAGCAACCCCAATAAAAAAATAGGTGGCAATTCTGAATAGCGGGTTATCGCCAAAAATATAGCTAAAAACCATAATCGTCAGGATAAAACTAAAAAGTAACCAGAAAAAGGTGTCTAGATTCATTTATTTTTCTCAGAACTTTCAGATCCCAGTGCTTTTTTAAAAATAGAAATGACGCCGCCAGCCAGTAAGAAAAATACAAATACCATGGCTGCTAGTTGAACGATTGCCCAATACCGACCAATGTCGTTTGTGTTGGTTTTTGAAAGTAAATTAAAAGCCAGTCCTCCCATCATTCCACTCAACATTCCATCCACCTGATTTGTTCTTAAGTATGGTTGCATGAGTGGTGCAGCTTTAGTGGTTGAAATTAATAATAAATCTGATTTTTCAACCAATAAGTTAATCTGTTCAATCCATAATTTTGCATTCTCTGAGTTGTCAGTCACCAGGACAATCATATCGAAATCATTGGCTGAATCGATCTCAGAGAGCGGTACTTTTTTCCAAAGTTGTAGATTCAAATCCATACCGGGTGAGGTTGCTCTAGGATTTAACAGAAAAGCCTGTATACCGGGACCATAACCAGGTAGATAACCAAGATTAGTGACCCGCTCTTCATGGTTATATGCGGGAACTTTTGGATAAACGTTACTCAGTATTTTCCCTGCTACTAAAAAGCCGTTGGGATTTGTTGAAATGGTTGTAACCCAATGGTTATTGTTAAATAAATCTTCGAAAAAGCCTTCAGAAATCAAGTTCAATTCCGGATAAGAGCTGCCATCCGTTTCAAATATAACTAAAACATGACTTGGGGATTGACTTCGATTGAGATAACCTGTTGCGAGAGTATGGAATCTGACTGCATCAGCGGGCAGATTCTCGGGGAAGTTTAAGCTAGAGTGGTCAATGAATGATGAATAGACAATAATCAACAAAAGGAAAAAAGGAACCAGATAAATTTCCAGACGATAAAGAAGAGACTGCTGTTTTTTCTTTGTGGCTGTACTCGATAGTGTCGGAGAAATTACTTCCTCCAATATTTTCAAGTGCATTTTTTGCTTATCAGTTATGTTGATCGTTGCCGAATAGGCAGGGGGTGCTGAAAAAGTTTTGGCAACATTTTCAGATGATAAAACTCCCTGGAATCCTGCCAAAGGGCCAGATTTTTCAATGCTGCTTTGATATTTTTGTTTTGGCAACTCCGGCGTTACGGCTTCGATGGGTCTGATTGCTTTTAACCAATCAGGAAGATTCCCTCTTTCTATATTCGTTCCTTCAGAAGAATATGAAGCTTTCTCTTCTTCCATTTCTTGAAATGGTGGAACCTCTTTACTTTCTACACCAATATTTTCTAACCAATCAGGTACCTCTCCGATTTTAAATGCGGAAAAAGGTTCATTTGATTCTTCCGGAATACCTTCTTGATCCTGGTCTTGATCTTCAGTAATTAGTAGATCATCATCAGGAACGGAAAGCTGAGTACCCTGAAGCCAATCTTCATTTTCGTCAAGTCCAATAAATGGTGATACAGAGTAACTCTCTAACTCATTTCCATCAAATATGAATGCAGATTCCTCTGATCGTTTTTGATCTATCTCACTGTCATCCTGGTCTAATTCATTTCCGATTGCTTCGCGAACCTCAGGTTTAGAATCCACGTCATTTGTCGTATCTGGTAGCATATCCAGTTTATTGAATAATAGAACAGAATCATAAGTTTCTTCAATATCCATCTCCGTATCATCTGCTGAAATCGATAGATCGGCAGCTGGTTCTGCTTTTAAAGGATTAATTTCCTTGAGGAATTGAAGGAGTTCATCCGATTCAGTTGAACTTCCAGGTTCAGATTCTTGTTTTGGTTCTTCACCACCGAGAAAATTTGTTTTGGATAACCAATCTGGTATATCAAATGGTTCTTTTGATTTATCATCGGCTTCTGAGGTCTCATCTGAAACAGGAGATAGCCAGTCAGGTATATCTGAATCCTCCTGGATTTCATCTTTTTCAGATAATTTGGAAATGTTTTTACTGAGCCAATCCGGAAATTCTTCTGCCGGCAAAATATTCCCATTGTCATCAGCATCGAGTGCTGAGGGAAATTCAATTTGCCAGTTTTTCTTAATCTCCTCCAATGTAGACGATGTGTTCGAGGCGGATTCTTCTGGAACCTCATCCTGGTCGTTGGCGAGCGGTGACTCTTCATCGATGGGTTTTTGGGTATTTCGAAAATCAGAAATCCAATCTACTGTCTCTTCCTTAGGTTGATTATCTTCATCACGCAGTGATTTAATCAGATCATCATTCTCTGAAGATGAATGAGATTCCATGGATTTTCTGGATTCAAGCTTATTGTATTCACTATCTGTCTGTTTGATGTCCCGGATCCTTTTGAGCCAATCAGGAGAATCCTCGTTATCTTCCGCAAAAGGTTCTGATTGATTTTCGGCATTTCCAGCGAGTGGAGACTCAGTTGTTTGATCGGAACCTTCTGCTCCTCTCAGGAATGATAACCAGTCAGATTCAGAGCTTGAGTCCAGAGAATTTGAAATAAAATTAAAACCACACTTAATACATTGGGATGCAGAAGAATCGTTTTCAGTCTTACATTGTGGACAAAGAATTTTTTCTACCATTTATTTCCTGTGATAAGGGCGGTCAAATCCGAATAAAATTCTCAGGCTTGTTAAAATCGCACCTAATGAAATACCGATTAAAATACCAGTACTACCAGCAATCGGCAATGTATTTAATGCAGTATTCAGGGTTTTCATAAGGGAAAATTTTTCTCCCAATGATAAGATTCCACTAAACAGTAGTAGAAAAATAACTGTCGAAATCCCAAAAACGATCGCTAAAAGGTTTTGTTTTTTTCTAAAAAATCGGAAGCTTGCCAGACCCAGCGATAAAGCCAAAACGGCCATCAAACTGGCTTCAACACTAATAATGGTTGTGCTGGTTAGGTTAATGAAAAATTTGTGATTAGGACCTAATAAAATTCCAACCAGGAGGACAGTTAAAAAGCCGACGATAAAAAATGGGCTGGCGAAATCACGCTTCTCATTGGAAAACACTTTATTCCAATGAACTGAAAATAAATTGATGATTGCGATCGTAAGCGCTACGGCACCCACGATGATTGCCCAATCTAAAATATAAAATCTAACAATGCCCAAAATCGATTCTGGAAAAAACAAACCCAAAATTAACAAAATGCCGGATAGCGATGAAATAATAACAAGGAAAATCTTTTTCATAGCACTCCGCCGAATTTTAAGATCAGCACAATTAAAATGATCGCGATGATAAACCATCTTAAAACGTCCTGAATGAGGAGAGAAACCTTAAACATCTTTTCATCGGACATTTGCGCAGGAATTGCAAAGATTTCCTCTCCTATTAAGACTTCTTCAGAACAGGCGTAACTTACTGATTGTCCTTCCAAACTATCAGTGGCTGCTAAAGAAAAATGATTCTTTTTATTATTTGAATCAATCAATAATCCAATTTCTGGTCCGATGTTTCCAGCAAAAATCTGTGTCGATAGAGTTTCATTCGATGAAGGGGGTATCGCTCCAGCAATATAACTTAAGTTGGTTGCACCGGATAAATATGCGCTGGAAACAAAGTCAGAACCTCCACTGGACTTGTCATTCAGTACGTTTTGATGTTGCGATTGAGCTAACAAGGTCAAATCCCCAGATCCGGCAGTAGTCACCGGTGGATTGTCACTTAAGATGCTCTGATCAATGATCTGGTTCAAGGTTTCCAGACCAATAAACGAGGCAGCACCATGAATATTATTTAAATCTGATTTTCCAAGTGAAACATGCAATCCCTTGCCATGTTCGATGGATAATCCGATCGATTTCCGTAAATTAATTAACGAGTCACTTTTTTTTATTTCAAATCGGTTTCTTAATGAGGTGAAATAAAAAATGAACCCTACGATCAGGATGATTAGAATGAACATCAAAAAAAATGGCAAAACGGTGTTACTCATTAAATTCCTTACTATTTAAATATTCCAGAAATGCTTTCGATTGTTCTTGATCTTCCAATAGTGTTGCCAACTGATCTAAATTTGCATTATGAAAAAAAGGTTGGGTCATCAATAATGATTGTGCTGCTATTATCCTGACAGGACCGGACGCTTCCAATAAAAATTGAAAAAACCCTAACAAATGAGTTCGTTGCAAGTATTGAGCCCATTGATGCCAATTATTGTGATTGACCTGCATTCGTTAAGTATAGCAAATATTAAATTTTATTTTCCGTTTCATAATAATTTCCATAAATTCATTCCTCCTCCTCGATCAGCAAATGCTATGATCTCTTGTTTCATACTATTTTTATTTTTCCAGAATGTGCTGATTTGTGATTGATACTCAGCGATCGCTGCGTGCCAGATCATGACATTCGCCTCCGATAAAGCAAATTTTATTGGTGTTAGCTGCGAAAAATCGAATTGAGAATCCTGTGATTTTATGATGTACGGATAATCTTCATAATATAAAATGGTGCGGTTTGAAATCTGTTTAATGGCTGCCACGATAATACGATGATCAATGTGATTACCAATGGCCATTGGAGAAACGATGATATCTTCTGGTAATGATGAAGTAAGAATGTCCGTATAGATTTTATTGACCAGATATTGTTGGGAGGTCGGAATTAGCTGATACAAATCAACTTCTTCTTGCACGATCGGGTTACCGCATCGATCTCTACGATAAATGCAATCTGGAAGGTTGAAATGCATGTATGCAGCGCCAAGTATCCTGCAGGCTCTGCGATCCTCTAAACGTCTTATTTTCGGGGCATCCAGGGTCAATTTCCAGCGATTGTGTAGTGACAATGCAAAATCCGACAGATTGGAGCCTTTCGGTGATCCTGAAAAAAATGTCCAGATTTGTGTATCAACATTGTTTTTTGCTAGATGGTTTACGATTCCTCCAACAGATAAAGCAACGTCATCGAGGTGAGGGGAAATAAAGAGATAGCGCATAAAATTTTCCAATTTTGAAACGTGATAAAATCATTTTAATAAAAAATAAAAATAAAAGTAGTTTTCAAGGAGAATAATATGAGTTTCCTTGCAGATTTGTTGGGAATTGTACCCAGCCCTGCTCATGCCAGGGATGAAGTGGATCGACTATTAAACGAGCTATTGCGCATAGGTGAAACTGAAGATTTTTTATCCGAAAGACCCGGTGGATCATTTAATGTCCAATGCCGGCATGTGCGGGCGATCGAAATTGGGAAGCGGCTAAATGCAATCGGGGGAGAAAAATTAATGAAGTATTCACTCCGAAAGGTTAAAAAGAAACTCGGGAAAACAATTTTTGCCCATTTGGAGTATGCCTGGGATGATATCGGGCAGTGGGTAATTTAAAGCAAAAAACCAGTTATTTCCTGATTTTTAGACGAATAAAATTATTTTAGTGGGCCCGGAAGGATTCGAACCTTCGACCAAGCGGTTATGAGCCGCGCGCTCTGCCGCTGAGCTACGGGCCCCCTCGGCTTCGAAAATTATATCACAAAGAAGATTTCATTGGAAAAATTGTGCAGGATATAATTAATGTTTTTTGTATCCTTTTAATAATTTGGGAAATTGTTTTTGGTGCGCAGGCTAGCCGTACGGGCGGGTTCGGAACCCACCCGTACGGCTGATAAGCGGGAGGGCATGGAGGTAATGAACCGGATCAGACCGGTTTGAGATATACGGACCCGGGTTTTTATCAGGGGCATGGGGAACAAATTTGAAACCTGAGTATCACAAATAAGTGACCTTAATGCAGCTGATTTGAGTGTGAAATTACCCCTTTTTTAGAAAAGATAGAAAGCCAGGTTCTAATGCGATTTTACACTTTTATTCTTCAATTACTCGAAAGGAATGGTTGAGTAAAAAACCTTCCTCAGAAAAAGTGGATAGAAAAAGAGGCTGATTTTCATCATCAGCCTCTTAAATCTCCGATGCAGCGTTCACCAGAGATCAGCAATGGCAATTATCGGGTAGTGATATCCTTGCCTGTCTTGATGACATACAGGGGAGCTTCATGATTCCAGATTGCCTCCCAGACTGATTCTGCATTCAACACAACCAGGTCTGCCTTGCCACCTACTTTCAGATGATGATCTTCCATGCCCAAAGCCTGGGCGGCGTTAGTCGTGATCAAATCATAAAGAATTTCCATCTCCTGGCGGCTATTCATCCACATCAAATGAGCGGCCAGAAATGCAACTTCCAGCATGTTATTACGACCGAAGGGGTAATACGCATCGGCAATATCATCCTGACCCAGTGCAATTCGTACCCCTGCTTTATAGAGGTCTTTGACCCGGGCGTACAATGGACCGGTCTGAGGGTCGGAAACAACACCGATTTGAGCACGTTTCAGGAGATATTCAATTTTTCGATAATAAGGTTCCGGATAGAGCGCCATGGCACGGCTATGCTGCGCGGTTACACGACCCTCCCAGCCATTTTTAATGGTGGTCACTGCCAACATCTCAAGGGTTTTGAGGGTTGGGTCACCGGCATCGTCTATTAACATCGAGACCGGTTTGTCGTATTTCATGGCAATGGCAAACATCCGGTCGATATGTTCCTGGGCATGCGCATCGGTATACTCAATCCACGGAATACCACCCACAACATCTGCACCTAACTTCATTGCTTCTTCGATGTATTCTTCTGCACCGGGGTCTCGGACGACACCATCCTGGGGGAAAGCCACAACTTCTACTTTGACTCGATCTTTATATTCTTCTCTGGCTCTAATCAAGGCCTTTACACCCTCTAATTTTGCTTTGGTATCCGTGTCAGCAAATGCGCGGATATGGGTGTTACCAAATTTCACAGCCAGATTGAGGGCTTTGCGAACATTCTCGATAATCCAACTTTCGTTGTATTGTTCCTTCACGTTCGCTGCCAACTCGATTGCGGTCATGGCACCGCCCATGGAACCATCGGTGTACGCACCCATTGCGGCTTCATCCATCATGTAAAGCGTGTAGACTTTGCATAGATGCAAGTGGCCATTCACGAAGGACTCGGTGACCAACTTGCCCTGTGCGTCAATTACTTTCTTTGAATCCCCGTCGACCTGGGGATCAATTTTTACGATTTTGCCATCCTGAATAGCGATCTGATATTTTTCGCCTTGCGAGGTGCGTGTTACTGCATTCTTGATTATTAAATCGTAAGTCATTTGAAATTGCCTCCTGGTTTAGTTTAATTTTTATTTCTATCTTGCATTAATTTCTGCGCCATAAGCGCACCATCTTTGATGGGTTCATACCCGGTGCACCGGCACAGATGTTTGTTCAACGAATTTGAAATTTCAAGCTCGGATGCTTGCGGTTTGTTTTCAAGTAATCCGTATAATTCCATGACAATACCCGGCGTACAAAAACCACACTGAATTGCCCCAGACTCTGAAATGGATTTCTGAATGGGATGTAATTCTTTTCCTTTGGCAAGTCCTTCAATGGTCAGAATTTCAGTACCAGCAACTTTGCTGACGGGGGTATTACAGCTTTTGGTGGCTTTGCCATTAATAACCACGGTGCATGTTCCACAGGTTGCATTGTCACAACCTCTTTTTGTGCCAGTAAGGTTCAGTACTTCCCGAATCACATCGATCAACATCATTTCAGGGTCAACTTCAACAACGCGGAGTTGACCATTCAGTGTAAAACTAATTTTCTCTACCATTATGCGTACTCCTTTTGTTGTTTGTTCGCCAAAGCCTGTTTGACCATTTCAGGTGTTACCGGAATTTCGAAGAAATCCACACCGATGGCATCGTAAATCGCATTTAGAATCGCTGGAGCAGGTCCAATCACGGGGTGTTCACCGATTCCGCGTGCGCCAAAGGGACCAATCGTACCGGGATTTTCGAGAAATTCAATGGTTTGTTGTGGGGCTTCTTTGTAGGTTGGTAAATGATATTTGAATAGATGAGGATTGGTAATCTTTCCTTCTGCGTCAAATTCTACTTTTTCATATAAGGTTGCACCAATTCCCATCAAAACACCACCCATCACAGACCCGCGGATCTGTAAGGGATTGATCACCTGACCTACATCAAAGGTTGATGCAAAATGATCTACAAAAATCTTTCCAGATTTTTTCTCAATGCGAATCTCGGCTGCCTGGGCTCCGAACGTATATTCGACACCTAAACTACCCTGACCGTTCTGATCAGGATTTGAATAGCGTGGCAAGCGTGCATCCGAGACAGATTGCGCTACTTCCCCGATTGTGATACCGTCACTGGTTATGTAACCCCGACTCAAGTCTGGAACGGCAACACGAATACTAGGGTCATTTTTCAGGAATACAAATTCACCATCATAATCCAGATAATCCACATCCGTTTTCAACACCTGTGCTGCTGTCTGTTTTAAAACCAGAATCAGTTTATCAGCAGCACGAATGATGGCCCTGCCACCCTGGGTCGTAAACATGGAACCAATGGTCTGCCATTCGTAGGGTGAATATTGGGTGTCGATATCATTGTACACTCGAATTCTTTCAGGTGGTATGCTGAGCGCTTCACCGGCTATTTGTTGAACGATCGTACGTAAACCCTGGCCTACTTCTGCACCACCCATATTGATTGAAATACTTCCATCAATATTCATCTTGATGTAACAACCTTTGGTGGAAAATGGCGCGCCTTTGGGAGATTTCATCAAAGCTGCAAATCCACGACCATAATAAAAGTTATCATCTTCGCGGATGGTTTCTTTTGAGAAAACCAGCCCGCGGACTTTTTCAGCACAGGCTTGTACGTCTCCATTGGTTTTCCACATCGTTTCACCGAGAGCGTTTACTTTTCCTTCGCAAAGATAATTCATTTCTCGAAGGTCAAAAGCATTCATCTCTAATTTTCTGGCAAGTATATCCATTAATCTTTCGGTTGCAAATTGAGCTTCCTGATGGCCATACCCGCGAAATGCTCCCACTGGCGGGGTGTTTGTGTATACGGTATAACCAGTCAAATCACAATGATCAAACTCGTATGGGCCGGAACAATTATGGGTAGCTGCTATGGTTACATTGACAGCAGTATCCGCATAAGCGCCACCAGAATGCAACACCTGCGTTTCCATGGCGACCAGTTTCCCATTTTTTTTGGCACCGATCTTCATGATCACTCGAATACCATGTCCCAGCAAGGTACTGGTGAAATCTTCTTTACGAGATGCAACCCATTTCACCGGATAACCAGGCACGAAACTGGCGATGTAAGCGACTGTTTGTTCCACTGTGATATCTGATTTGTACCCGAAGCAGCCACCAATATCCGGGATATGAACGCGAACATCGGATTCTGGAACTCCATACCCATGGGCAAGATCCTGCCGGATAATAAAGGGACAAATGGATGAAGACCAGGCTTCAATGGTGTTGTCTTCTTTGAACCAGACAATTGAGCCATGTGGTTCGATTGCTGAACAGGAACCAAGAGGATATAAGAAATCACCTTCGACAACAACTTCGGCCTCTGAAAAACCATCTTTCCCCTGACCTTTTTTCAGGTGGTAAATATTGGCAACGTTTGTGCCTGGTTGCGGCTTTAATGTTGGCAGATGCCAATAATCTCCGTTTTCTTCGTGGATCAGAACGGCGTCTTCACTGATCGAATCACGGGCATCAACGTAGACGGGCAGAGGTTCATACACAACTTTAATGTGCTCTAATGCTTTTTGAGCATTAAATGTTGTATCGGCAACGACAGCTGCAACAGGTTCGCCAATGTACCTTACTTTATCCACTGCCATGGGGACAAGGTCTTTGATATTATCCCCATAATGCAATTTGCAGCCTTTTCCTGTAACCACTTTGACAACACCTGGCATTTTTTCTGCTGCAGTTGTATCAATTGAAATAATTTTTGCATGCGCAAACTCCGGCCGCAGGATGGCTGCATGCAGCATACCTGGCAAGCGGATATCATCAAGATATTGTGCTTTTCCGGTTACTTTATTGATCGCATCCGGTCGAATATATGATTTACCAATATATTTGTACTTCATTCAAACAAATCCTTTCTCAAAGTGAAAATACCATTATTCTCTTCTGTATGGTTTCAGTAATGCTGCTGGGTAGGAGGCATTTCTGCCAGCCAGTACCAATGCAATGATTGTGACGACATACGGTAAAGCCAGAAATGTTTCGTAAGGAATGGGCAGTTGTAAACCCATGGCTTGTAAGCGCAGTTGCAGCGCGAACGTTCCACCAAATATCAATGCACCACCCATGACTTTCACCGGTGACCAATTTCCAAAAATCACAATCGCGATGGCGACCCACCCGCGACCAGCAATAATGCCGTGAGTGAATGCACCTAATTGTGCCAGAGAGAGGAACGCACCACCAGCCGCCATCAAACCACCCCCAATGGCAAGCACGCTGTAACGTACCAGATAGACATTTACACCCGCAGCATCCACTGCTTCTGGATTTTCACCGACTGCCCGGATATGTAAACCATATTTGGTTCGATAAATGATGAACCATGCCAGCGGTACAATGACCAAAAATGTAATGTAGGTCAATAGATACTGGTCTGTGATTGTTCCCAAAACAGGCATATCCCCGAAAGGTTTTAAGGATTCGAAAGAGGGGATGGCTGGGGGTGTTGAGCGGCCACCATAAACCAGGCGAAAACCAAATAGAGATAATCCTGTCAGTAATAAGGTAATTCCTAAACCTGAAACATGTTGATTAACACCCAGGGAAACCGAAAGTACACCCATCAAGAGACCGGCGAGGACACCACTAAGAATTGCGACCAACAAACCGAACCAAAGGGATCCACTCTTGTCAGCCACAATAAATCCAATAAACGCACCAAAGAACATAATGCCTTCAATGCCCAAATTAAGAATCCCAGCTCGTTCAGAAAACGTTTCACCGATTGCTGCCAACAGGATGGGCGTGGAAACACGTAGTGTTGCTGCGATTAAATTAATGAGAAAGATTTCCATCACATCCTCCTGAATTTATAGCGTTGAAGAAGTAACATTCCCAGAGCGACCAACAACATGGTTGCCTGTGTCACCTCACCCAGGTATACCGGTACACCTAAGGCACGACTTAACGTCTGCGCACCCGTTTCGACGAGACCAAAGAAAACGGCTGCCAGACCCACCCCGAAAGCGTTCAGCGAACCGAGTGTAGCAATGATTACACCTGTGTACCCATATCCAGGGGAAATTTCTCCAATTAGATGGAAATGAATTCCTGCAACTTCAGCAACTCCGGCAATGCCTGCAATACCTCCACTAATTAATGCAGCCAGGAAGATCGTCTTTTCAACTTTTATCCCTGCAAATTTTGCAGCAGGTTTACCCAAACCAACTGCTCTCATTTTTAATCCAAACGAGGTGCGGGTCATCACGATCCAAAGGATAAGAATAAGTGTAACTGCTACCACAAAACCGAAATTCAAGCGTGATCTTGGCACCAATTTGAAAAAGACAGCCGATGGAGCAATTTCCTGTGATTGTGGCCAACCGGAATTAGGATCTCTCCAGGGACCATTCAGGATTGCACTGACAATATATGCCATGATCGAATTCATCAACAAGGTTGTCACCACTTCATCTACAGCCAATTTCACCTTCAACAAAGCAGGGATCAACGCCCATGCCATTCCAGCAGCAAATCCTCCAATTAACATCAATGGTAAGGCGACAATGGCAGGAATGCCGTGCATAGCCATACCAATCCCGGTAGCAGCAACTGCCCCTGCATATAATTGACCTTCTGCTCCAATATTGTAGTATCCCGATGTAAAAGCATAGGTAACAGCCACACCTGTAATAATAAGGGGTGTGGATTTAACCAGGACCTCTAACAGGGAAACTCTCGTTTGTAGCGGAGCAAGAAGGAAATAATAATAAGCTTCAAAAGGATTTGCCTCCGCCAATAGGATCAAACCGGAAGTGAGGATAAAAGTTCCGATCAAGGCAAGGATTGGAATTAATGGTTTGACCCAGAATGGAGGATTATCCGTTTTTACCAGGCGCCAGCGAGGTTTTTCAATGTTGTCCATTATGCCTCCTCTCTGAGTGCACCAGACATCATTAACCCCAATTTTTCCGGGGTTGCATCCTGTGCATTGATAATTCCGACGATTTCACCTTCATAAATGACAGCAATTCGATCAGAAATACTCAGAATTTCGTCAAGGTCTTCTGAGATGAGCATCACCGCTGCGCCTCTGGATCTTTGCTCTAATAATTGTTGGCGTACATACTCTGTAGCACCCACATCGAGTCCCCTGGTAGGTTGTGGTGCAATAACCACTTCTGGTTGGCGCGAAAGAACCCTTGCTAACAGGACTTTCTGCATATTTCCACCAGAAAGAGTTCTAATCTTATCGGTTGGTTTCGCTTTAATTTGAAAATTTCTGATTAAATCATCTGCATTTTTTCGGATGGTTTTTTTGTCCAGAAAACCATTTTTTGAATATTCCTCTAAATGTTCCAGGGCTAAATTCTCATATACGGTCAGATCACCCACAACCCCCTCATGGCGATCTTCAGGAATTCGCCCCATGCCCAATTTTGAAAATTCAGAGGGTTGTTTTCCCACCAGATTCACATCATTAATTTTAATAATGCCACTGGTTGGTAATTTAACACCACTTAAGATTTCTGCCAATTCTTTTTGACCATTCCCCCCAACACCAGCAATTCCTAAGATTTCACCTGACCTGATAAATAATTTTAAATTTTTTAAAGCTGGCAGGCCTTTGTTATCCAGAGCGCATAAGTTCTCAACCTCTAAAATTTTCTTATTTTCCGGATTAACATTGGCTTGGCGTTTGACGCCAAATGTATCTCGTCCTACCATCATGGCCGCTAATTGCTTCTGAGTAACATTAACCGTATCTACGGTACCAATAGATTTTCCATCCCGCAGGACGGTGACACGATCCGTAATTTTTGTAACTTCATCTAATTTATGGCTGATAAATATGACCGATAAACCATCTGTTCGAAGTCGATTGAGTGTTTCAAACAAACTATCTACTTCTTGAGGGACCAGAACAGCTGTAGGTTCATCAAGAATTAATACTTTAGCATTGCGATACAAGGCTTTCAGGATTTCAACTCTCTGTCTTTGACCTACAGACAAATGTCTCACGATAGATTTTGGATCAATATCCAAACCGAATCTTTCAGCGGCTTCGCCCACCTTTTTTTCAATAGCTGTTTGATCCAATACGAAACTATCCGTGTAACCAAGCACAACATTTTCAGCAACCGTCATTGGGTGAACCAGAGCAAAGTGTTGCGTTACCATGCCTACGCCATTTCGAATGGCATCTCTGGGAGAATGGATCGTTACCTTCTCATTTTCAATGATAATATCACCGGTTGTTTGTTGATAAAGACCATAAAGAATCCTCATCAGAGTTGTTTTTCCAGCTCCATTTTCACCTAACAAGGCGTGAATTTCACCTTTGCGAAGCTGAAAGTCAACATGGTCGTTTGCTACAAGTTCACCAAATATTTTGGTGATCCTTTGCATTTCTACGATGTTCATTTTATCTCCGACATTTCTCTCCCCTCGAATTTGAGGGGAGAGACTGTTTACCTAATTAAATAATAATGTCAGGTGAAAAGTGGTAAGCCCTGACATTATTTATTATTAATTTGAACCAGCAGGAGCTTCTTCCGCAATATTAACACGGAAGAGACCATCTTTAATTTCCTGTTCACGTTGTTGCACTAAGCTAAGGACATCAGCTGGTAGTTTCGCGTCCATACCATGCCATGGAGCCAGTGAGGCACCACCTTTGGCGACCATACTGAAATCTTTCAAATCCTGGGATGTGAAAGAACCAGATTTGACCTGATTAATAACATATTCAACAGTTGGTGTCATGTTCCATACCGGGCTGTTGACAACATGATCGGGACCTAATTCATATTGATCACTCATGTTACCGAAGGCGTAGAGACCATTTTCAACAGCTGCATCAATAACACCAAAGCGTTCTGCAAATAATACATCAGCACCGTTATCAATCTGTGCTAAGGCTGCTTCTTTGGCTGCAGCCGGGTCAAACCAGCTATTGATGAAGGAAACCAGAACGGTTGCTTCCGGATTTACTTCTTTGACGCCATCAATAAATGCATTAACGATACGGTTGACCTCTGGCACTGGCAAGCCACCTACAACACCAACCACCCCGGTTTCCGTCAACCCACCAGCCATCAAGCCACACAGGTAAGCTGGTTCATGAATCCAGTTATCGAAAACTGCAACGTTGGGTTCAGATGGTCCAAGACCGGAACCGAAAACAAAGGCAATTTCTGGATATTCCAAACCTACGCGGCGGACTGCTTCTTCATTGCCGAATGCATCACCAAAAATTGCAGCTGGTTTTTTCTCTTCGGATACTTCACGCAAAATTCTTTCCATATCACCAGAGTAACCAATATCATCCGTGTACTCATATTTGATTTTGCCTTCATCAGCTGCTTTTTTTAGAGCTACGTGGATAACACCATCCCAGGGTTCTTCAATAGCTGTTGCATAAGCGCCAAAGAACAATGGGAGTTCGCTGGTTGTTTCTTCTACTGGTGCTGGAGCAGCGGGTTGACAGGCTGCAAGCAGCACAGTAAGTAAGACGGCGAATATAAGAATAACTTTTAGTTGCTTCATTTTTGAACTTCTCCTTGGTTTCTATTTGAATATAAATAAATTGACTACCGGATATTACCGTTAATTACTTTTCGTGAATTTCACCTCCTCCGAATGTATCCATTAAATTTAGAAAATCGTAATTATCCTTACTTGTGAACGGAAAATGACATGAAAAATTATTTGGTTAAAAAAAACTAAAAAAACGGGAAAAAAAATTAATCACTATAAAATTAAATTCAGTATTAGTTTATAAACATTTTCTTAAAAAATCAAGACCAATCTGTCATGAATGTGGATTAAGTATGTCATTTCTAATAGAACAAATTTAATCCGAACGATTCAAAAAAACATGAATCAAGTTTTACCTGGGATATAATTATAAAATGACTGATGAGACCGAACTAAGCGAGCGAGAAATTGAAATCATCCGATTAGTGGCAACAGGAGCAAGCAATAAAGAAATCGCCAATTCTTTAACCATCAGTCCAAATACAGTAAAAGTACATTTAAGGAATATTTTTGGAAAGTTAGGGGTATTATCAAGAACGGAAGCAACCATGACAGCCATTCGCCTTGGCCTGGTTGATTCGCCTGGCGCTGAAAATCTTCCTGAAAAAACCGGTGTGCCTTTCCAAATAGAAGATCAAAACTGGCAGGTTCAACAACAGGATATTTTACAACCTATTTACACCAGAAAAAGCTTGTTGTTTGTCATGGGTCTGGGAGTGATCTTACTGATTGTTGTTGGTTTTCTTCTCAATCGCATGTTGTCCACCTCAACAAATCCTGAGACGACGATTACAACCGCAGGATTAGAAGAATTGAGTTCGAATCGATGGACAAGTATTCAGGAATTATCCCAACCTCTGTCAGAAATGGGTTTTGTACGTTATGAAAATAAATTTATGCTCTTTGGCGGAGTCAATGCTCAGGGAGTTTCGAAAAAAATCCTGATTTATGATATTGATTTGGACATCTGGCAAGAGGGAACCGAAATGCCTATACCATTGAAGGGTATTCAGGCGGCCATGTTGGGGGAGAAAATCTATGTGCCTGGAGGAATGGATCAAAAAAATGAAGTTAACTCAGGATTATTGATCTACAATCCCCGCAATGACACCTGGGAAAAAGGCAGCGATTTGCCAATTTCAATCAGTGGCTACGCTCTGGTACCATACGAAGGGAAGATTTATCTCTTTGGAGGTTTTGATGGGAAAAATTATCTGCGCAACATTTACGTGTTTGACCCTGGAACCGATGAATGGAGTCTGGCTGGAGAAATGCAACAGAGCAGCGCTTACTCATCCGCGGTCGTTCTGGGTGGTCAAATTCATTTAATCGGTGGAAAAAATGAAAGCGGTGTTTTACAGGATCATCTCGTTTATTACCCTCAAAGGGAGTTGTTGAAAGAAAATCCCTGGGAGAGTGCTGCTGAGATGCCAGCTGCCAGATATGGGATGAATTCGATTGTTTTGGCTGATATGGTATATATTGCCGGGGGGAAAAATTCAAATGAGGAATTTTTACCGGTCATCCAATATTTACCCCCTAAAGATTTATGGGTACAAATCGATTCTCCGCCCAGTGAAATTGGGATTTTTCCTGCAGTGTTACCTTATGAAACCAGGCTTTATGTGCTTGGTGGGCAAAATTCTAGAGGATTCGTTGATCAAGGGTTGGTTTATCAGGCGGTTTACACAATTCTCGTTCCGGTCATACGCTAACAATCCATTAAATTAGAAAAAAGCTGATCCGAAGGTCAGCTTTTTAGGAGCGGGAGACGGGATTCGAACCCGCGAATGTTAGCTTGGAAGGCTAATGCCTTACCACTTGGCGACTCCCGCGCTTAAATGCGTTCAATATTTCTCTTTATAGCTTTACAACCTAACGGTTTTGTCTAAAGCTTATGCCCTTAATTATAACCCCTTTAAAAAAGAAAACGTCTAATAAAAGGCTATAAGTAACCCTTTCCGGTGAATAGATAATTCCGATAAAAAAAGAGGGCTACCTTATAAAAAGTAGCCCTCTTGTTCATGTGAGGTGGTGGAAAGATCAAATTGATCTTCGCTCTGGTCACATAAGTTATCTCATACTTTCTTCCCTCATCTCTGCTTTGTCGATAGGCATCATCTTCTCATTCCGGCGTCGGAAGGTTTGAAATCCAAACTCCATCTCCACCAATCTCCTCAACCAATCCTTCGCCGGACAATTTCGTCAAGAAGGTAAAGCCGAAGTCCAAACCATAGGAGCCGGTTCCCTCAACCAGGCAATGAAAGCTTTAATCCTCGCCAGAGGATACCTGAAAGACGATGGGTTTGATGTTGTTTTTTACCCCGAATTTGTAGATCTCGATTTCGAAGGAAGATTAGTCACTGCAATAAAAATCATCGTAGAACCACGATAATTTTTTCTTGTATAAGATCAAAACATCCCACCACAAAAGAGCCTTCAATGAACGACAACGAACTCAATAACATGCTTTCCGATTTTTTCTCCAAAGCAAGTCTCGACAATTCGAGATCAAAATTTCTCGTTTGAATGATTTTTTATCTACTTCAGAACCATTGGCAGGTAAACAAACAAAACATATTCATACGACCCGATATCACAGCCGGCACCTTGTGGGCGAGGGACACCACGTTGGTCTGTAGCAGGACACGCAGTAATATCACCAGTGTCAATAGCCGGGGAACCGATCAGCAGGGCATGGGTTTGGGTCTGACCTCCGTTGTTAGCCAGTATTCCAAGCATAGGATCACCATTAAAATCGGAAGCACAACTGCCATCGTCGACCAAATTTTTTAAATTAGTTCCGATAATGCCATCGTTTACACAATCACCACCAGTCATAAAATTGGCAATGATCGTGTTGACATAATTTAATGTGCCATTCTCACTGTTGTATATCCCATCACCTTTATCAGCACTATTACTGGCGAGGGTGCTATTTATCAAAGTAAGATCACTGTTGAGTTCATTGTAGATCCCTCCACCATAAACATTGGCAGAATTACCAGAAATGGTGCTATTTGTAACGGAAAGAGAGAATCCGTTGTACATTGCACCTCCAGAATTGGCAGAATTCCCATAAAAGGTGCTGTTTGTCACGACGATATTAGCGTTAAGATTAAAATTGAAGAGTCCACCACCCTGGAGCGTAGCATTATTGTTTGAGAAAGTGCTATTTGTTATGTTAAGGGTGCCAAATTGGTAGTTTACTATCCCGCCACCTATATCTGCAGTATTACTGGAGAAGATACTGTTTGTCACTGTTGTATAACCATTCTCAGTGTTGTATATCGCTCCACCTTGAGCAGCAAAATTACCGGAAAATGTGCTATCTGTCACGCTAAGGGTTCCAGCATTGTATATTCCACCACCTCTTATAGCAGAACTATTATTGGCGAGGGTGCAATTTGCCACGGTCAGATTGCTGTCAAGGTCATTGTAAATACCACCACCGTTTGTATCGTATCCATTTTGAATAATTAAGCTATTGAGCGTTACAGTAATCCCAGTAAGTATTACAAAAATGCGGTTATTATCCCCATCCAGGGTGATGGGAACTGCAAGCGAAGAAGCATCTATGACCAGATTTTTGTCTATCTCATATCGGTAAGCGTACATGATGGTCTCACCTGACAAATCGGAGGCAAAAACTATTGTGTCACCAGGATTTGCATCTAGGATCGCCTGACGAAGTGAGCCAGGACCAATATCATTTGTATTTGTAACTGTGATGGTTGCTGCAGACACAGATAAAACGTTGATTGCACTGACGAACAACAAGGACAACATCGTAAGGATGGACAATACATGGGTAAGCAACTTGATTCTTGTCATGGTTTTTTTCTCCCGGGATTCTGATCAACCCCAGTTACCGTTTTTCGTAGCTAGCTTTTTGGACAAAAAAATATTTTTTTCGCGATTGAAGGGGTATGACTTTTCCCATTTTTCAATCTTAGAAACAAAAATGCTAAATCTCTGGATATTCCCGATATTATCCCTCCTATCTTTGTTTAATCCTTCTTTGGAAAACATTCTATTTATTTAAATGAAAAATCAAATCAGAAACAATGATTCCTGGTAGCTGATATGAACATTAATGGAAAGATAATGAGGTTTGATAGGGTGGTATGATTGATAAAATTATATTATTTATTTAATTAATATACAATTCAAAATAAACGAATATTTATTATATGCAAGACCAATTGCGGGGAAAAGCATGTTCCGGGATGATCATGCTGCCTTGGGTTTTAGAAATAAGCAGGTGCCATCGCTGGATTAGTTCGTGAAGAAGGAAAAGCCGAAATTCAAACCATCGGAGCTGGTTCCCTCAACCAGGCAATGAAAGCCATGGTCCTGGCAAGAGGATACCTGAAAGAAGATGGTCTCGATGTGATTTGTTATCCAGAATTTGTAGACCTGGATTTCGATGGCAGATTAGTAACTGCACTCAAATTGATCGTCGAACCACGATAATTTTTTTCTTGTATAATAATCCAAAACATCTCACCACAAAGGAGCCTTCAATGAACGACAACGAACTCAATAACATGCTTTCAGATTTTTTCTCCAAAGCGAATCTCGCCCCAGGAAAATCAACCGACACCTTAGAGCCCATCGATGCCACTAAACCAGATCCTAAAATTATTACCTTTGTTTTTGGTGCCCAAGCCTTTGTCAGGGAAGCAAAAAAATTAATGGATGAAGCCAACGAAAGCAAAACCGATTTGGATATCGATAAACTTTATTTTTTAATCAACCTCGCTAAACACACTTTGGATGATTCTCTCCCAGGTTTGCGTCCGTTTTTACCAAAATAAGGAAACAAAAAACGAAAATCGATTTATTTAAGTAAAATTGGAAGATATATTTCTTCTGATTTTGGAAAGATAATTGCATAAATATCAGCCACAGAATTTGTATCTCCACTAATTATGTTGAACGCCTCTGTTCCAAACACAATAATTTCACCATCTCTCGAAATTGCAGGATTAAAAGAATCGCCGTTTGTTTCTTGTCCAGTACTTGTAGTTGAGACTCTTGTTATGGATTCAGTTTTCATATTGTATAAGAAAATATCAGAACAATTTTCTAAATAATCTACTCGACAATAATAATTATTATCTTCTGTAATCAGATTTGTTGCATAAGATGAAAACACAATTAGGTTCCCATCTTCTGAAAATTCGGGAGAATATGACCTATCATTCCCAAATGTACTAGTAATTGATTTACTAACAAGCTTTGTTGTACCTAAGACTCTATCACGAACAAAAATATTAGAAGGAATTGATGAAGTAGTTGGGACAAAATTAGAAGCTCTTGAAACAAAAGCAACATATCTTCCATCACCGGAGATTGAACCAAATAATGAGGCGTCATTTCCTTGGATACCTACATTATTTACTGAAACTCTTTCAATTTGACCGGAGGTTCTATCAAAAACAAAAACATCATCAGTGTTATTTGTGTCCCCATTTACAATATATTGGTTGTTCGAATGGAAAACTATATAATTTCCATCACTCGATATTGAAGTTGTGTCTGAATTTTTAGCAATGAATATTGTTTCATGAGTGGATCTATCGTGAAGATATGCATTGTTATCATAAGACTGTCCAGGAGTTATGTTATATGAGGTTGATCGAAATGCAACATAACGACCATCATCCGAAATTACTGGTGATTGGGAAAGACCATTACCTTCTGTGCCATCTGATGCGACAGAAACTCTTTCATAAGATTTGTTTAATTGGTCGTATACGTAAATATCTAAATTCTCATTAGTGTCTCCAAGTATTAAATCATCATCATATGTAGGAAAAGCAACAAATCTGCCATCTGAAGAAAGACTCACACTTAGTTCTCCCCACCATGGTAATCCTTCATCTTTGGTTATTCTAGTTAGTTTATTAAGGTTGAAATCAAACACAAATAAATCAACGATGGCAGGATTTAGCTCTGGTACTAAATTATCTGCAGCAGAGTAAAACGCAACATAACGCCCATTTGATGAAATATTGCTCGACCATGAAGCATTATTTGGTTCGATCTGCGCTTCAGAAATAGAAATTCTTCGGAATTTAATGTTTGAAGATGAATTTCCTGAGATTGTTAATCCCATCGAAGAACAAATTACTAATAAACACACCATAATTATTTGGTTAATTTTTTTCATATTTTCCTAAGAGTAAATAGAATCATGATTTAATTTTTTATGAAATTTCCTCAAGTCTAATATTAAAATTCCACGTCTGATATATTTGCCAACATTTTCACCCCATATAAGCGGTATTTGTAGCGGAATTAACTTTATTTTATTGTTGTTTTCTCCAATTGCAACATATTTCTTGATCTATTTTATAAATTAATGATTAAATTTTACCCCCTCCACTCCCACTCATCTAGCCTCACCACCTCCCCAAACTCCTTCTCCTCCAATCCCCCCAGCCAATCCAAAGTGGGGTCCCATATTTACTAAATTTCATAAAGCTCTTCTATTCCGATGTCGGAAAGCAAACGCCGTCTCTTTGAACGGCGTCGGTTACATTTTCTGCACATGGAAGATAAGATGAACCCCCTATAACGGGGGTTCTTTTTCAGATATCTCAATCTCCGGTACGTTAATCTTAGGAGGTTTTTCATGCGTTTGCATTTTTCCGCACGCGGAACATTGAGACATTTCAGCACTCACAGAGTGAAGAGAAATCATCCCACAACTGGGACATTGGGTGACGTGATCTTTTATTTGGTTTTTCAGAACAGTTATATTGCAATATTGACAGTACATTGGTTTCCTCCATGTGCCAATTGTAACATAGGTATTCCAATCTTACAACTTTTCCAGCATAGAAAGATCGTTGTAAAAGATAGCCGGATCAGGGGCAATGGTTTGCGGTACGCCTACAATGAATTTACCGTTGCTGAATACCAGTATGCATTCCTTTTCATTCCTGACTTTTATCCCGGCTCTTCTGGCTTTGGAGATCACAGCGGCGACAATGAAGGCGCCAAAATTTACGACCTGATCCTGCTTGAGACGCAAGGCTTCGTGGAAAATCTCATCGGGTTGGGACACCAGGTAGATAAAGTTCTTGTTTTGTTTCATGGTGGCCATGGTTATTTATCTTCTTTCGTATAATGGCATAAATCGAGATGGTCCACATGTGCCCGAACCCTTAATATTTGGCAAGTTCCTCATATGATATCCTTCAGCATTCATCTACGTCTAATTCCCAGCGATAACCATCATCGCAGTGGGGGCAATCTTCTTCGGTCATAAATTCACCTGCGCCCAAACAACACTCACAGGTAACCATCTCGCCACGATGGTCTTCATATTCTTTTCGGCCTTCACACTCAAGGCATTCTTCCACAACGGTGTGCTTGCCGCTGCCTTCGCAAAAGGGGCATTCGCGTTCGTACTCAAACGCGCCGATGATGGCACCCAACTTACGCATGGTAGGGGCATCTGGATCAAACATCTTCATGGACACACTGATAAGAGCCGGGGACGTACGCTTTACCCGGGGTATTGAACCAGACCAGATCAGCAACTTGCGGAACGATAGGCGTTATGATTGCCATGTGTAAACTCTCCCTAAATAATGAAATTGACTGCCACTTTCGGGGCAGCGTAATAATCTTGTTTTATGATCCACCACCAACATTGGGCCGACAAAGCGATCATGCTCGATCGGCAAATACACGCGCTGCCCTTTGCGAGATGGTGCGGTTACCTTAAACTTGCCGTTATTTTTTATGATGTTAACCAGCTCTGAATTACCTGAACCGCCTGACTGTCTTTTAGTATCCATTCGTCTACATCCTTGAATTCTTTGGGTGGGAACCTGAGCTCGGCGTTTAATTTCTCGGCACGCATGCTCGCGCCGTTAATGCCGGCCTCGTCGTTATCACCAATCACAATCTTCCTGGATGCAAATACCAGGATGCTCTTCCAATCGTCGCGCCAGATGACTTCCCCGGCTGTGGGGGCACAGGCCAGAAAGCCGAGTTGATCCAGCAACATGACCGGTATCTCGCCTTTGACGAAGAGAACCGGTTTGGTGGTGTGTTTGACAGCATCGTGATTGAACAAAGCCGCGGAGGAACCTTTCTTCTGTATAAATCTGGGAGATCCCTGATTAATGCGGCGCATCTTGATCCCCCTCAGTCGGCCTTCTTCGAAAGTCGGGATGGTCATATAATTCTTATGCTGACCGATGTTGAACTTATCAAGTGTGGCTTTGCTCAGGCCTCTGGTTTTGGCATAGGCGATGACCTCTTCACCGGGGGGTGAAAAGGACATCCAATCAACACCTTCTAAGACTTCGTCTTTCATCTTGACCGGCATTTTGAACTCATAGCGCTGGTCCAAAAGCATGAGCGCTCTGGATTGCATTTCAGCGTTGTTTTTCTGATACCCGCTGACGAACAGAAACCCGACCAGATCAACCACATCACCCTCCAATCCGCAACTGCCGTGACAGCGCCACCATTGGCGGCCTTTGTTCCAGAAGACTGAAAAAGAAGGGGTGAAATTACTGTGGTTATGGAAAGGAAGCGGACAAACGAACGTCTTTTTCTTGGAAGAAAGCGACAGGACGTCGTAGATATCGTGCGACTTGCAGGCTTCGCTAATGGTTGCTTTAAACGTCGATGCAGTCATGTTTGTCCGTCCTCATTTCACTTTCCTCACAGATATCGGCCGGGCGCCGAATGGGTCGTGAGTGAACTTCCAGACAACACACCGGACAGGTGATCATCATGCGCAGCGAACCGTTCTTGTACGAGAATTTCATTTCCTCGGTGTAAACGGCACCTTCGTCTTCTTCAATGATTAGCTTGGCTTTGGGAAACATTCTTTTCAGAACGTCAGCGGTCGCTTTGGCTTTGTCTTTGTTCGTAACTTCAAATATAGACATTTGATCAACCTCACTTTTTAGTAGATTTGTTATTGAATTGCCTGGATGCGTAAAAAAGTTACTGATTGACCAACAGTTCTTCATCGATAAAGATCGTCCCCGAAATCTTTTTTCAGGGTACGTAGAAGTGAGGTGTTTCTCACTTCTACAGACCTTTCGAAGATCGTCACTTCCATTTGTCTACAAATATCTCATCTGTTTGGATCAGATGGATCAGGTGAAATGGTTGTTCTTCTTTGTTTGAAATTCTCTTGAGGGCGTTGCTAATATGTCCAGCTGCTGTCATTGCACAAAAAATCGTAGCCTTGGCGGTGCAGGGTTCATCGGGGATGTCTTCATCGTTTTCAAAAGTAATGAGGTTGTAATAGTGCTCGCTCATGCGATCATCGCTGAGATCAACACAATAGAGATGAAATTGCTGGGCACTCATTCGGGCGTCCAGATAATACTTGGCTTTTGAATAAGTAATCGCTTTCCAGATGTCCTTACGGGCTTTAATGCTGTCGACGGCCGAGATAACGATCTTGCCGGCCAACGTGGTGTTGCCATCCACGCGTTCCACAAAGGGATGTACCATCTCATAGCTCATATCCGTGAATTCACAGATGGTGTGCATGAGGGCTTCGGCTTTGTCCATTCCGATGTCGGAACCTTTATGAAACTGGGTCGGGATGTTGACCTCGTCCACCTGATCGTCGTCATAGATAGCGATCCAACTGATCCCCATCTTGGCGATCGCCAGACCTGTGACAGCGCCGATCCCACCGGCACCGATCAGGGTGACACCGGTCTTTGACAGGTTGTAGATTTCCTGATGGCGGGTGTGATCCATTATTCCTCCAACAGTAAGAGCATATTGTTATGAACGTCATTGGACTTGGTGGTCAGGACGTCCTGCAGAACCGAGATGCGCCCATAGATTTGATTAAGTGCGTCCACGATACTGTCAGCTTTGCGCTGGTTCATGGGTTTGAGGGTGCGGGAAAAGCGCGTGGCATAACGGGCCAGACGGTTGACCTCAGCCAGAACCTCTTTCAATTGCAGTTCGATCTCATCATCCAATTCATAGAAACTGTCGTGAATGTAGTTTTCATTGAAAGACATATCCGATGGTTCTTCGTAATTCTCCAGATCAAACAGGGGCGAACATCCTAAATTGGGAAAGCGATCCCAGTCAGGCTCATCGTAGCGAACGGGCTTGCTCACGCTACCGGGAGAACCGGATGGCGGGAACCAGGTGCTTTTCGTGCGTGGTGTGGTTAGCTCCGGGTGTGCCTTGGCGATTTCCCGCGCGGCTACTTCAGCCGACTGTTTGCTGGTTGCGATCTCGCTGATGGCTGCATACACTTCCTGCATGCCATCAAACTTGACCGGCATGTGGATGGTTTTCTTGGATAAATAATTATCAATACGTCCGACCCAACCTTTGGGGGTTTTCACGATGGAGACTGACCATTCAATCAACTCAGGGATACCTCCGAGAGGTGTTTCGATTATTGTTCTCTCATCAATACCTGACCAATTGTGAGAGCCAGGAATTCCATTCCCCAAAGGATGGCGATGGAAAAACACCTTCATCTTGTCATGATCGCTGCGATCCATCAGTTTGAGGATTTTCTCAGGCGCAAATTCGGTGTAGGCGTAGGTGCCGATGTCCATCAGAACCACATCATAAATCACAAATTCACAGCCGCTGCGATCACCGAACCCAAAGCCGGAAAATTCATTGCCCCTGGAGGCGTCTTCCATCAGGGACAACTTGGCGGAAACTTCGGGTTTAATAACGATGCTGAATTTGTCGCTTGAACTGACTTTCCAGGTGGGGGGTACTGTAGTTGCAGGTACCTTTGCGATTTCAGTTTTAACTTCTTCAACGGTTGGTTGCGGATGGTAAAACCATCTTGAAAACCGGGATGCTGCTTTTTGCTTATTGATCATGATATCCTCCTAGATCAACTTCGCCCAGGTCATCTCACGCATGTTGCCTAACGGCGAACGCGGGTTGTAGCGCTCAATGTAGAGATAAACGGTGCGGAATAATTCGGTTACGTCGCCATCTTCCAGAATGCTGGGGATGGTGGAGCCAAAAGTGCCCCAACAGGTACTTGAGGGTCTTGAAAATGGATGGGCGTCCCCGGCTGTGCCAATGTGATGGGGAGTGCGCACTCTGGCACGCGGGGAAGCAAAGGGGATGAAGTGCCAGTCACCTTCGAATGTCTGGTTCATACGGGCTGTTTTAAGCCGTACGAAGGGCAGATAAACGCCATACTCGCCAATACTCCATTGATCATGGTCGTCGGTCATGGTGATGGGTTTTGTTTTGCCGTACAGAAAATCAACGCCTTTGTTGTTGACCACATCAAACATGGTGTAATTGAGCGAACGCAGTTTGGTGATCTCGCGATCGAAGGCATGACGGTCGTTGATTAAACTGACCAGCCGGCCAACTTTCAGGCCGCTTTGCGCCCGTAACCGAATGGCGATGCTCGGTGGCGCTTCATCTAATTGTGTTTTGAAACTGATTAAACGCTCTTTATAAATATCAATAAGGGCTTCTTTAAAAGCGTCGGTGATAGACGCGCGGGATGCAATACGGATTGCCATAGAAAAAACCTCCTGAAAAAGACAGAAAAAGGCGACAGATAAACCCTGCCGCCTTCTTTTTGAAATAAAGACTATCCGCCTTTTACGGCACCGATGATCGTCAATGTGCTGCCGACCGGGATTAAACTCTCGGAAACAACACGGGTGCCATCGAGGAAATAATCAACGGCGCCGCTCACGAATAAACCGCTGGACTGCATCACTGCAGCGACGGTCAGTGCTTCCGACGTCGGAACGTAGCGGGTGCCACCGTTGGAGGAACGCACGGTGATGAATGTGGCTTCGGCAGGGATTTCGCTTGCCTGAAAGCCGCCAGTGAAGATGTCTTCGTCGTCACCATCTTCTTCTGCGACGACATCGTCTTCGATCTCGTCTTCTAAATTGGGGAAATTGCTATTGTCGGTCATGTTAAAACTCCTTTATGTGTTTGATTGATTATATGATTGAATGGAACAGTTGTCAACCAATAGGTTGATTATAATTCCAATACGGATTATAATTTCCGTAAGGAAACCTTTTATGGAAGAACAAAATGATCTCGAATTGATGGAAAATGTCGCTCTTCGTCGCCGCGAAAATAAAACCGGACGACGAAACATTAAGCTCACCAAGAGTGAGCAACAGGATATTCGTCGCAATACCCGTATACTACGTGCTGTTGAATTGTTTTTAGATGTGAATACTTCCCATTCGTGGGAGGATATCGCTCAGGAATTAAATATCACCACCCGTACGTTGAAGAACATGGTTAAAACAGAAGAATTTGTGAAAGCGTATAATGAGTATTATGAGGAACTGACGTCTGATCCCAGACGACGCGCCTCGATCATATCGCTTAATAATTTGTTGCCAAAGGCAATCCAGGAACTTGAACACCTGATTAGTGATGCACCCCCTTCGGTGAGGTTCCAGGCGATTAAAGAGATTATTCGGTTGAATAACGTAAATGGTGATGTTGGCAAGAAATCAGATCGTAACGAACTGGCTGAATTCCTGCGGAATGCCGGTGTGGTCAATATTAATATCGGTACAAACAAGGATCAGAAAGAATTTGAAGATATGATCAGCAAGTACGGCTACGAACATGCTGTGGATGGCAAGTTTACGGATGTAGAAACCCCGCTTTTACTGGATGGTGAAACTGAAGAGAACTAATCTTCTTCTATATATTCTTTTTATACAGGTTTATCCATCCCATTCCTCCCCGTCATAGGGGATATCCCCCATGCTCTCTATTTCTTCAGCGGTCATCATCAGAAACATCATTTGCATATCTTCTGCAAACCGTTCATCCTCGACTTTGCCATTTCTTAATTCAACAATGCTGACATAAGCGACCAATCCGCAAATAACGAGAAAACCCACAAAAATAAGTCCATAAAACAGATACATAGGATCACCACCATAAAGACTACAGTAAGAGAGCCGCTCAAGATAAATTCTCGGGCGGCTCTTTGATCAACAATTGTTGGTTCAATACGTTTCATTACATTGGATACCTCCTTATATTTGTGCGGATGTCCACGAGGATGTGCGTACACTCAACTCGTAGTGATATTCTTTCAATTTCTCAACGATCCTTTTGTAAATCGGTGAGAGATGCCTGACGGCAAGGTAACGGTGGTTGGGGAAATAGTCACAGAAGCGCGGGTGGATGACCAGCGCGTAGGACCAGATATTATCCGCCAGGTAAATATCCGTTACCCCGTTTTGTGCCAACACATAGCGACCACCAATCCAATCTTGAACAGGTTCAAAGGATTTTGGCAGTGCTTCCAGAATATCTTCCATGAGTTGATCCAAATATTCATCATGGATGGCTGGATAGTCTTCATCATCGATACCTTGAGGTTCCGGCATCGGAATGTAGACCATCTTATAGCCTATTTCGCCCTCTAATGAACTGGGTAGGAAATTTCCTTGGCCCATAACAGCTCCTTTCAGATACTATCGTATTATTAAGAACAGCCTGGAACGGTGAAGTCCCAGGCTGTGTGGTTTATATTTCTATTACTTTGAAAGTCTTGTGTCCACCGGCCGCACTCTGAACCACCATTTGCATGGGGTATTTCGTAATACTCACGGCCAATGTCTCGGTGATCGATCCGGCGTTTAGTTCATCAATTTCCTTCTTGACGAATGATCGCGCTTGCTCTTCATTGCAAGCAGAAAACAACAGCATTTTCTGATTAATAATGCGGTTGTCCAATTTGAGAATGGTCTGGACAGCGTACAAACTTTCAACAGGTTTTTTCATGCAATCGATTGGCTCCGTTTTTCCTGTTCATAATTAGATCTACATAAAAAAACATACCTTTGTGAAGTAATCTCATTTTGAATATCGTAAAAGCTAAGTTGCAGGTTGCTGATATTTCTCCCCGCTGAAATCTGCTCGTTCAGGGATGGTACTTTGTTCACGGATTTTCCTTTCCCTATAGATATATCTGCTATCGGACAGGGCGGTACAAGCCCTTAAAATAAAACATAAATTCAAAAGACCGGCTTTTCAACGCGGCTATTCTTACACTATCGGTGAAGAGTGTCCTTTCCTGAATGATCTTGATAATATGAAAGAATTATTAGTAGTCCATAAATTCTTTACCCCCGGTGGCGTTACGATGCTAATTGTAACGTTAAAGTTCCATATGTCAAGAGTGTGTTCCAATATTTCGGTCATTCAATCATTGAACAAATGTCATAAGTTCTGCCATAAAAGCTCCATATCTCGATCCACTACGGTCGTTTCCGATATCGGAAAGTTTTTCATGATGGTATCGTCATAGCAGGCATATGATTGCAGTAATCGCAGCAGGGTATAAGTGATCACATCTACCTGATTAAGCAGATCCTTGCCGTTTTTGTATTCCAGACCTTGATAGGTGTTCATGAAATCTCGGTATGGGGACTGTAGCGCTTCCGGAATTAATTGGATATTCGGTAAAAGAACTGCGAACCGGACCAGGAAAATGTTCCTTTTCTCAGCGTAACCGAGCAACTGCTTAAATGTTTGCTGTAATTGAGAGAGACGGAAGAACATGACTTTATCGGTGATGTTTGCATGGGGTTTGAAGTGCTCCACCAATTCGAAGTATTTGTGATCCGGCCACTCCAATGATTTAAGCTGAATGATGGAGAGTGGGTTTTCGCGGATAATCATCAGAATGGCAGGCAGTCAGCATAATCGTGGGTGTGCATGCAAAGTATCCATTCAGGCTCGCCACAGTAGGGACAGCGCATGAAAAGCCGGTGTTTGTAGTAATGAAAGCGATTGATCCATTTCTTCAGCGACTTTCCGATGTCGGAAGCTGGTGGTTGGTCACTGTGAATATCAATACCACAGCGCTCGCAATATGGAAAACCTTCGTCTTTCTGCCAGTTGTGACCGAACACATAACAGCGCAGGTTGACGGATACGTTTTCGTAGTGAAGAAAGTGTGGGGCTACGCAATCGCACTTGTGCTTGAAGAATGGCGATAAAGCCACTGTCCCACAGTAATGACAGTATTCAACAGATAGTACCGGTTTATTGTAAGTAGTAGTGTACATTTGTAACTCCTATGTTCCAATTGACATGAATGATATCACAACAATGACGCCGATGATAAAGACGACAAACATCGCCCTGATCTCTGCGGAAGAACGTAAGCCCTTCCAGAAATCCATCAGGAACAGGACACACATGACACCAATGAAAAAGTAGATCAATCCCAATAGGGGGACGGCAACAAGTGGAAACATGAGAACCTCCAATGCGAATGATGGGTAGTGAGGGTAAATATTTTGCGCACACGCGCAATTGTGCCTCCCCCGCGCAGTCTTCAAATAAAAAAAAACTACGCCGGAGGGCAAAGGCCATCCAGCGTAGTCGTGCCGAGAAAATTCTTTATACCCGGCTAAGTTGTCGATGTTCCCCTGGGTTCATCTTTTCGAACCCAAGGGAACAGGAGAAAGGATATCAACCATGCAGGTAAAAAATGCCGTCAGGCAACCTGATCGGCATATTTGAACCATCTGTTAAAAAGAAAGCGCTGCTATCTTGCGCAACCAGATATCGTCAGGCTTACCCGTCAAAAGCTGCTTGGCAACCGAGATGAGTTTGCTGAGTTGCGATACTGGAATTTCCTTCGCCTGTGCTTTGTAGTACGCCCGCATCCAGTTAATCTTGCTCGACTTGAGTGTTAACCCGGTCGGTGAGAAGGAGATGATGGTGTTGTTGTACATTGTCCAGAAAGCACGCATGGCCTCTTTGTAGGTCAGTCCGTTCTTGATGGCCTGATTGTAAGCAGCCTGTCCTTCCGGTGAGAGTACGTTACGATAGTTATCCCAGCCGGCACCGTTGGCATCTTTTGAATTGGCGCCGTTGAGCAATGACTTGAAAAAGCCCTGAAGGTAATTTGCATTCCCTGTAGGGGACTTATCATTGGCGTACTTACTCGCTAGGAGATTAATAGTTTCGTAATGGAACTCATCCAACTCGTCCATGTTAATCTCAGTCCATGCCGGTGTTGTATCGGTCAGAATGCTTTCCATGACCACATCACCGAACACTTCTTCGAAATCTTCCACACTCATGTTGTGAATGTTGATCTGGTCAATCCAATACTGAGGGATAAATTCATCTGGCAGGTAATTCTCTACCATGACATAAAAGGCAAAGCGGTTTTGTGGTTTTGAATATGCGTGTATCCAATTAACCAGATCGCTGAAGAACGTATGACTGTAGATATTGCTCAGGTTGACGAATTCAAAGGCGATGTGTTTAATCCCGCCGATGTCAGCTCGTTCGACCGTCATATCCTGTTGCATCTCAGCGTAGTTGAAGACCATGGCTTCGTGTAATCCGTCACCAGCTAAACCAAAGTCTTCTTCTTCGAACTCAAACTCTTCGGTATCAAATTCCATGACCATCGAGTTTATATCAATTTGTTCGTCCGTCTTTCCGACACCTACCAGGTATTCAACTTCGCTCTCTTCGTACGTGTAGCTGTCTGACCAATCCGGATTGAGGATTTCAGTCAGTGGTTTGGTGGTGTCTGTGTTGAGAGCACGCATGCGCAACTGAACGTTTCCGATGTCGGAAGCTAGCTTCTTGATCCGCATGGAAAGTAATCCAAGACGTACCCGATCCGTCAAGGAATAGGGGTAGAACTCGTTGCGCTTTAATTCCAATGCAATCTTGCGCCGCTGCAATTCACTGAATATATAAGAGAGTGCCGGATAGAATAAACGAATACGATCCGTCTTTCTCTCAGCGTGGAAGGTATCAAACTTGCGGCTGATTAATGAAACTGCGCCGCTGAAATTCACTTCATCATACTGATTAGAGACAATAATCTCTAAAGCCTCACCGCCTATAGGGTTGGTAGCATTGAAAGAGAACTTTTCCCACTCCGTCTCTATGATCTGTGGCTTTGAAGCGTGCATGTAAGCAAAGAGCAATATGTTGTCCTGAGCGACTAACTGTTCAGGAAGTAAGTGACGAAAACGTGCATGTGCCTGGTTGATGTTCATGATTGTCCTTCTTTGTAATTAGCGTCTTTTGTAAGAGAAATAAAAATAGCCAGACGGCGAACCATCTGGCTATTTTTTGAGTGTATCCCGTTACACTCTAGAAAGGAATTTCATCCTCTGAAGGCATGGGAGCTTCGCTACGAGCAGAACCATTAGCCCCGCCTAAGAGGATCAAATCTTCGACAACTACCTTGGTGAAGAAACGTTCCACACCGGCTTCATCTTTGTACTTGTCAGTCTTCAAGCGCCCTGACACGTAGATGCGATCACCTTTCTTCGCATATTGAGCCAATACACCACCTAAGCCATTCCAGGCTTCGCAGGTAACCCACTCGGTCTGAACTGTTTTTTCGGTTGCACCTTTGGGGGTGAATTCGAAATTACAGGCAAGCGAAACACGGACAACTTTTTTATCATTGTCGAATGATTTCACTTCTGGGTCTGAGCCCAAATTACCGATAAGTTTGACTTCATTTAATGATTTAGACATTGTAAAAACCTCCGAATAAGTTTGAATATGAATGATTAATTTGCGTTAGCGACCTCTATGGGGCCGTTGTTTAGACTGTTTGGAAATTCACCTATTATTTCATTGATTTCACCTGGAACCTTCGAGAGTACACGTAAATGTGGGTGTAGAGGGGCTATGAGGGGTATTACGTCCCTCACTCCCCCCAAGCCGTTTAAAATGCTTCATTCTAACCTTAAAATGGCAACTAATCGCACCAACTGGAAGCATTGTACTACATTTTCACCAATTGCGCATTCAACCCCGCAAATGTCTCAGCGAAAAGCCCTGATAGATGCGAAAGCTGGAACATCCACGGTACCACCACCATCACTTTGGCACTTGTTCCGGTATCCACAATCATCTTGCGGATAGCAGTAAAGGATTTCGAGATGATTTTCAATTCATCCTGATCCCGGACGGTTGTTTTGGACTGATAGACCCCGTATCCAACCCTTTCCGACGTCGGAAACTGTGCCACTGCCACATCAAAAGTGAACTCTTTGAGGAATAAATCCGCTCTATAAGCTCTACTTACGTAAGTACCCCTTGCAGTCGGTGCATTCAGAAAATGGTTATAGATCATGACCCCCAATTTTAGATCGGCATCCGGGACGCGTTTCTTCACCGGCTTCAAGTTGCTGGTGATGAGACTGCGATCCTTGCGTAAACTACCGCAGGCAGGGAAAAGATAGATCAAATCTGTACTAGAATTTTGCATGGCATCCTTCTTTAAACTAAAAAGACCGTAGAAAATCCACGGCCTCTTGTCTTGAACCAAACACTCCCACGCAGAAACAATGGGGATAATCCGTTGATTGCGTGATCGTTTGACCACCACTCTCGTTTTCCCAGATATACCAGTTCATAATGAGTTCCTTTCTAATTCCCCCTATTTCGTAAGAAACGCTCTACTGGTCTATTGCGGCTTCCTTTCGCCATATACTGGACAACAAACAACTCCACGATTTGCACCGTTTGTGCCGCGAACAGCATAACAATCTCGAACGAAACTTAAATTTGTATACATGGTGTAGCCTCCTGAGCTAATCAAACGAATAAATAATTTGAAAAATCTATGCTGGAAGCTCATGTAATGGACTGTTAAATTATTTAGTAATCCATGCGGTTTACCTGACACCCCCTGGGGGGTAAGGGGGGTATGTCGCTGGCGTGTAGCGCAGCGCACCACCATCGGGTAGAGGGGGGTGGGTAGCTCACTTTATAGTGAGCGTATACGTGTAGTATTACCCCACACACCAAAAAGGTTAAACTCGAAATTTGCCCTACAATTCACCAATCCACCAATTTCATCATCAACGATTTTTTCACAATCGAAATTCGTGAATTATATTACCCTGTGGGTATCATGCCCTGTGGGTATTGCTGGACGGCCATCCTCAGTTCCCCGTCCCCCGTACCCGGTCATTTCAACGTTTCAGTTTCCTGATCAACCTCACCAGCAGAAGGAATACACCAACCAGGAACAATACTCCAACAGCAACAGCAACAATTTTTGTTGCAGTAAATTTATTCTCAAACCGTTGGTAGGCCGCATCCCCAACCTTTACCGTTTCGTTGGAAAAGAAGTCCCGCATATCCACAACGCGCTCACCCTTAGAGAACTCCTCATGCATATCAATTTCGGCCATCTCATTGAATTGCGATTTATAAAACAAATAAACTTTATTATTCTTTAAATCAAGCACATTACTATATAAAGTATAGGTTGTCAGGTTGTTCAGGCGTACCGCTTCCAGGATTTCACCTGCATAGTCGGGGGTCAGTACCGTTCCGGAATCCAGAGCATCCAACATGGAGCTGCTGGTTTCCCATCGAAAATCAACCGGACCTTTTTGGGTAGCCAAATTAAAATTGGTAGAAAGAAGATGTCCATCACCTGAGTTGATCCGGGTGAAAGCAATTTCTCCATCTGAACCCGCACTGATCACTACAGCATCACTGGTACGATCTGCAATATGGATCTGACCCTCCATCACATCCCCAAAGGAATATGTTTTTGCTACCTCAATCGCCTGTTCAACCGAAGTGATTTCGTTTGTTAACCTGGTAAGATAATTATTTGTACCCAGGTAATAAGGCTTTTCCAGATGCTGGTTCATCTTCGTACTGGGATTACTGTTGATATCCCAGGATAATCCATGGTCATTTACGGCGCCTTCAAAAACAATACCACCATCCGATCTCCTTGAACCAAAACGGATTGCTCCAAAACCGTTAGTCGTTGGAGGATTCACTCCGATAACAAGGTTTTCAAAATGACTGTCCTCGTTATTACCAAAAAGCACCGTCTCCTCCTGGACAGCCGTGAAGATTGTGCAGGTATGAGTCTGCTGAATAATGAAACTAATGGTAATCAGGAATACGATCAGAGACACCATGATAAAAATAATCGCGTGGTTGATACGATAGTTTTTCATCAGTTACCTTCCTATCTGGGCAAATTCTTATCCGAGATGGTTGATAAATTTTCATACAATTAAGGGAGTGGAACCTTATAAGTCCATTATATAAATTCTCATCATCCCTTTCAAGACACGTACGACCGGGTCTTGCCCTGGTCTTACGGGGTGGATAATCCTGGCCTTACGGGGGACTTGTCCTCGCTTTGCGGGGATTCGCCCATCGTACCGAAGTTGAGATCCGCAGTAGCAGCGGCATGACTGCCAGTGATTATCTCTTCACCGGTCAACGCGCTAGGGGGGGTAATCAACGGATGCGAAGTCTGCCAGCGCTGTTGAAAGACAAGAGTGTTCGGGGAAATGAGCTTTGCTATTAACAGAAATTTTCAGGTAAGAAATTAGATCCGGATGCAGTAAGCGTTCTGGTACTAAAACACTAATACACCAAAGGGAGGCGAAGCCCTGAGTGAAACGAAGTTGATGCGAAGTGCTGAGACCGATCCGACGTGTTTGGGTCTTTATTCTTCGCGGATTGGGTTACAACATGGCAAATGATGGTTTGAGGATGTATTTTCAGAAAAACATCATTTGCCGTTTTGGGATGGGGATGAGCGCTGGTGTACAAGTCCCATGGTGAGTTGGATGAGAAAATGGGCAGTTAAATTGGAAAAATAAAAAAAGCTTGTTGTTAGCCTTCTCAAAGGGATTATTTCGAATTCTATTTCAAAGCAGTCCTTGCAACTTAGCTCGTGTATATGCTGCGATTGTAAAACCATCAGTAATTTTAGCATTGGCAATCATTTCTTCAAATTCAGCCAATGAAACAAAGATGTATCTCTCAATACCTTCTTTTTCCTCGACTTTTCCAACTGATTTCAAATTTGCAAAATACAACCTAACAATATTGCCTTCTAAGCCAGTATTACTATGATATTCGCCTAAGTCAACGAGTTCAGTAATTTGGCCTTCAATTTCTTCACTAACTTCTTTTTTCGCCTGTTGATCTGCAGGAACTCCAGGTTCTCCAAATCCTCTTGGGACTTCATAACTCCACGAGCGGATTGGATGACGATACTGCTGGAGAAGTAAATATTTATCTTCCAATCTCAAGAGAACGACGACGCCTTGACCCCCTTTAAGATCAGCTTGGTTCAAAACTCGGAAATAACTTCCTATTTGCCCATTTGAGAATTCTACGAGATCACGAATCACCAAAATATATGGGTCATTAAGAATTATTCCTATACGTGCCCACTCTGGAGAAAGTTTTTTTTCCTCCAACTCCTTTTTCTTTGAATCTTGCCATGAATTAATCGAACTAGGATCCAGTATTATTTTAATCATTGCTTGATCATTATTAAAATAATTTTTGTGTTTTTTCGCAAAATCGAGGTATTCTTGCATCATTTTCCTATTCCTGTAAATTAATTGACCCGGATAGCCAATCTCTAAAAAATCCTGTAAGTGCAATCTTTCGCTTCTTAGTTATTTTTTGGATAATCTTTTCTTTTACCTTATCACTCAGAGCGGTTTTATCTGTTGCTGTAGCAATAGCTTGATCGATAAACGGACCCAATACTGGAGCAGCAACACTACCTATTTTTTCAATAGTAGGACCAAAAAAAGTACTTACTCCAATCCCAATCAAGATACTTACACTAAATTTTGCGGTTTCCCAATAAAAATCATACTTTCGATCACTTCGAATAACAACTTCAGGTAAAGTCTGATGTAAAAAATCCAAATGTTCTAGTTCTAATTTATCCATTTCTTCTTTTGGGATGTTATGCAAGTTTCGTATTCTTCTTAGATTCTGTATAGTTGAGAAAACTAAATCATCGTTAATGGTCTCAATGAAATCAATTTTTGTTTTTCGTTTGTCATCCATTTCTTGTGTTTGAGTGGTAATTAATATATCGTTAATTTCATTAAACAAAAATTTTTTTACCTCTTGTTTGTCATCCATTTCTTGTGTTTGAGAAGAAACTAATTCATCTCTAATAGCTTTAAGCAAATCATTATTAATTTCTCCTTGATCATCTATTTCTTTAAAATTAATAATATAAAGCTCATTTAGCCCAGATGGATCATTGCCATAATCAAATATCTGAGAGTCATAATCACGATCATTGATGTCTCTTCCAGTATCCGATCTGTCAGCGTCACCAAATCGACCAATTCCAGTAACTGATTCCGCAGTTGTCTCCATATAACATCTATCAATTTCTGCTCGAAGCATTTCCTTCAATTCATGTGGTTGATCAGCAATCTCTAGGAATAAATTAGTTCTTTTGCTTAACCAAAGATTTTGTTTTTTGACATCGGTAGGATCATTTATTTCCGCTTTGGCTTTAATTTCTTGTAATACAGACAGAAAATTTGACGTTTGTTTATCACCATGCTTGTATTTCATCTTTGCTATAAATTTTGAATCTGTATAATCCCTTTCAATTCTATCCCATGTAGTAGTTTGCGCATAATCAACTGTCCGAATAAGGTGCGGATACACCGTGTAATTTTTCTCGAGATATTGTAAAACATTTTGCAGCACATCTCTCTGATATTCAAATATTTCTTTCCAATTATTGTCCAATCTAAAACCATCAAACATACCTTTGAAATTGTGTTTTTTAGATAAATTATTCGCGATAATTTTTCGTTGATCATCATCTAGTATTGGCCATCCTGATAAAGCAAATGGTGAAGAAGGAGATGGCATGAACTGTTGGGAACAATCTTCGACGAATGCTTCTGGTGTTGCTTTATTACCAATTAAACATATCGAAAATAATGGATGTTTGGATTTGATAAATAAATCAGCTAATTTTAGCCATGCAGGTGAGTCAAATGACTGATTGCGTGGTAATTGGATTATTTCTCCATTAAACACCTGTTTGACCGTTATGGCTTCTGCTGCGGCACAATGCAATAATTGTGTTTCTACACTCGCAGGATTCCACCAATTGCTGCTATTACTTGGTGATTGGACATTAAGACCAGTTTTGGCACTGTCGAGATGTCCTAGAAACCTAAAGTTTCGGTCTAAAGTCTTATTCACATTATTTACATTCATCTTATATCCCTTCTGCCTTTATAGGGACCGATACATAATCGTAATTCCTAAAAGAGCATCTACATTTAGCTGAATTATTTTTAGGAGTTGCTTACATATTTTAATATGTAATTATTAGTTGCTACAATTATGCAGAATAAACAATAAAAAAAGAGTGTTTTTCTGCAATCCAATAATATTTATTTTATACTAACAACTAGTAGGTAAGCTAATAATATTGAGTACATAATTCATTCAATAATCAAAATATTCTTTTATTTATGAATCCAGCCTGAAAAGTATTATGAAAGAAGAAAAATGCCTCGTGTCGCGGAGAAATTTTTTTTCACTTAAAGCCTGGATACTTAATTGCACGCGAAAGTTAAGTCGAATGGAGTTAAACGCGAAACGGGCTTTTGAAAGGGGGGTTTGGCACGCGCCAGGGGGTCCTACGGAAACAATGGACGCGAGCTGGCGGTGGAGTTCGGGGTGAGAATGGATCAAGACACAAGAGACGTTGGAATTGTTTTTTTTTGATAATTTGAACTAAAGGTTCTGCTGCAAAAATATTGTTAACTTTTTTATCAACATGGAAAAGATAGTTGATAAGATTGGATTTTTTATTTATGAACTGTTCAATCAATTAACCCTGGATATTCTTCTAAAAGCCTACCGTATTCATCGATAAATTCAATAAATTTCCGTTTTAATGTCAAAATATGGTCAACTTCCATTAATATCTCTTCAAAGGAAATCTGTAAATACATTCCAGAATATTTTATTTCTTGTGGATTTAGGTTAGATCCAACCCATTTTAAAGGTTTATCTATTGTATCTGAAACAATATTACTACATAATTGGATATGCCTATCTCTATTAGGGTCGGTTGGTCTGATTTCAAAAAATGCACAGATTGAAGGAAATCTATCGTTTGACTCTGGCATTAGGAATCCAATAAAAAAAATAATATACTGATTCACATCACCAATCAATAAATACCGTCGATGTTCTGAAACATTCCATGTTCGGCCTGCTTCACTCCGAGGTTTTTTCCCAACAACCTTTATAAATTTGCTGACCACTTCAGCGTCAAAAACCGATTGGAAAAAATTATAGACATCAGGATAAGCGTTAAACGCTACCAAAACTGCTGGAGTGATCTTAGTAATTCTTGCCATATGCTTCTCCTTCATAAAAGCTAAAATTTCATCTAAATAAGGTTCAGGTGGTTGATTACTTAAAAATGTATAAAATTCTGACCATAGTGTCTGTTTGAAATCAATATTTAATTTCTTAATATTCCGAAAGACATATGCCTTATCTTTTGGATCAAAAGAACGAGAAATATAAATTAAATACTTATTTCGAGCATCTTCAAAATGCTCTGAAAGTTGTTCGGCATATCTTAATAGTTGTTCAAAACCTTCTTCTGCTTGAACTTTTGACTCGATCATTAAAATATCAGTATTATTTTCGTCAAAAAGTTTTATTAAGAAATCAGGACGGCTTGATGTTGAATGCCCTTCTAGTTTTTCGAATTCAACCTGTGTTTCTATTTGACAATTGGAATATGGAGCATAAAGACTGAGTTCTTTTTTTATCCAATCAAACAATAATTTTTTATTGAAATTAAATAACCACGCAACAATTTCTGTAAAAAAATCTTCTTCGGGAACAGGGCTAAAGTGCAAGGATAAAAGTTTTGAAAATAGATTTTCTGTCATTAATTATTATCTCAAACCTTGTGTTGGTCTCACATCGCTATTGAATCCACTTACAATAACCATGTCGCTTGTTAAGGAGATTGCATTTTTGCAGGATATAGGAATTGATATATTGATTACCAGAAGGGTTAACCACCCTAAGCATAAATTGCTGATGAGATTAGTATAGCCAATTAAGGGAAACTAATCAATATAAAATAACCGGGTCGCTGCCGGCGGTGTCTGGGAATGAGATCGAGGCTAATGCCAGGTTTGCTCTTAAAGGGATCTTCTGGGAGTGGGGAGATCTACCCGGGAGAAGGCTGCTGTTTTGTGTGGTTTGGATAGGTGGAATAGATGTGTAGTTGGTTATTGTCCAATGGTGATTGGGATTAGTGTTTGGAAACCTGTATAATACACTTGGACTAGCTATTGAGAGAATTAGATGAAACTTTTGCCATGAAGAAATCCTATACAGTATGTATAACCCAAGCAGATAGACAAGTATAGTCATGGGACTCCTTCGAGTATATCAACACATAAACGACTTATTCTTTTGCCTTGAAGAGAATGCTGTCGTAAAATGTTGTACCAGTACGCCTAAGATCACCAGTAATATAACCAATTGATGTATCAAGCATAAGTGTTTCTGACTGAAGCTCTTTCTCTTCAAACTCCCAAACATAAGATATTGCAATCATAGAAAGTGAACGGAATATAGCCTCTCTGCGATTCTCGACTGTAGGTGTTGTTTTTGAAGGCCCGGAAGTTGTATCCCATGTCCCATGATCCTCTGTTAATTTATAAAATGTATTAATATCTGGAGGATATTGCTCAGCAAACACCACACGAAGCGTAGTGCCGTTTATAGAATAAAGGTACTTTCGTCTTATGGGAGCGCTTAAGGCAGAAATGGTATATTTTTCTGCCAATTCAAGCCCCTCATGGTCTTTTTCAGTAAATAAATTGAATTCATCAAGTGTCATGATACGTACATCTACATAATTAACGATACCATCAATAACTGTCCCGGTGACGCTCAGTTTGAACCTCGGCTGGTCTATCTGTTGTTGTAACGCTCTTTCTCCCATCTGAAAATGAACCGGTTCACCTTGTTTCAAATACATCCAGGTGAAATAATCAACTGCTTCATTGCCACGTTCAACCAACTTTGTTATCCCATTCTCAGCCATATATGTTTCCAACCCATCCAGGGGGGTTCCATCTGTCAGTAATGCTTGTTTGAGGGCGTAGGGAAATAATATGTTTCCAATTAAGAAATCTAGTACGGCAGTTGAATTACTAATAATAAATTTTTCTACCCCTCCGCTTTCAGCAAGACCTTCTGAAATCTTAATCGTCCCGATCGTACATGAAGATCTAAGTGTCTCTGGAAACAAAATATCCATCTCTGCAAATTGTCCGTCATACTCTACTTCCTCAGCTAATCGTGTTGCCTGGATATCCGGCGTCGGAGTCATTGTGGGTGTGCTGGTCATTGTCACCGTTGGAGTTGTTGTTGGGGTGGAAGTTTCGGTCGGACGTGGAGTCTCCGTTGGGTACTCTGTAGGGGTATGACTGGCAGTGGGATCCAAGGAGTCTAATATCTGCTGACCTTGTTTTGTGCATGCAGCTAGTGCTAATACGAAAACAAAAGACACCCTAAAAAAATAACTTCGGGAAATACGGGATTGCTTAGTCACTTCCGGACGCATAGGTAAATTATAGGATATAAAAAATAATTGCAACTCTTCCAATGGGATCAATTCTGACGGTATACGCAATCAAACTAAGAAGCTTTAAACCGTGAATAAAATAATACCTGAGGTAAGCAAGTATTATCAAATTGAGGGAATTGATGATCCATGTTGAAGAAGATTTGCCCCTCACGGAATGAAACAAGTCGATGGGGTAAATTCAATATCTAGCATAGTATTGATGTACTAGCAAGCCGAGTTATAAATTCAGGAGTTAAAAAATATAAAAATTAATTATTTTAGGCAAATCACTTCACAATAATGGGTAAAAAAATGTTGTTTTCAGGAATTGTAAGCACAAAATTTCCAATCTCTGATGTACTAGTTTTAGCTATGCTAGTTAGTGGATCCCAGATTGTGGGTAATATGATCCAAGAGGAAGTTTCAGAATCCCATAATTGGATTACTGGTGAAGGTGATTCTGAGGATTTTGTATTTATTAAAACATTTTCAGATAATTTAATTTCAATAAGCGCATCATTCATTAAAGAATTAACAACCAAATCTTCTGTTGTATAACCAAACAAAGAAAAAGTATATAAACTCCTGAAGCCAAAAATATTCGCAGGACTAAGACCTTCAATTAATTGAATTCTTAATGATTCGAAATATGCATTGATAGGAAAAGTTGCAGATACATTTCCAGATGAGGATGTAATTATCGTTTGGGAACTCGTACTCAAATTTTCTTCTTCGATTATATTGTCTATCCACAAATAATGACTTTTAGCATAAGATTGTAAATATTCATCATTATATTGACCCCAAGGATCATCTTTACCATACCATGCTGCTTCTGGTAGAGGAATCCAACCAAAAGGATCAACCACGATGTCTAGAGGATTATTGACTTTAAAATGAAGGTGTATCCCTTCTGAATATATTCCAGTATTACCAACAATTCCGATTGGTTTAGTTAAGTCGTCGATAATATCTCCCACATTAACAAATCTTTGACTTAAATGCCAATATTCCGTTGTATATCCATTAGTGTGTTCAATAATTACAATATTTCCAGATATTTCTCCATCATATGAAGCAACAACTTCACCTTCAGCAGCTGCTAAAATTGGAGTGCTTTCGTCAAGTTTAAAGTCTATACCATCATGGCCATTGTAGACAACTTTATAAGGTGGTGAAGGGTTTGTTTGGGTTCCATCATAACCAAAAAAATTTACTGCCCTTACATCATTGGAATTCGTATATTCCAAATTTGGAAAGGACCCATAGGTAGGGTACTGGTGATCGAAATATGCATTGACTTTTCCTCCGAGTTCGGTGTCCTTCGATTCTTGAATAAAACTTGACCCTGTGTAATTAAATGGAAGATTTATAAACGGTTGAACAATAGGATCATAATTAATGTAATGAATAAATACATCTCCCATAGAATTATCATCTGGAACAAGATTTGAAGCACTGGATGAAAATACAATACTATTTCCATCTGGATTTATTGATGCATCGGAAGAAAAACCATTACCAATTACCCCATCATTAGAAATGGAAATTAGTTTCGTTTCCTTAGTTATACGGTCGAATAAAAATATATCTCTCGAACCATTTGTGTCGTTTGGAACCAAATTGGTAGCATCAGATGCATACACCACATAACGACCATTTCCAGATATTGAAGGATAAGATGAATTACCATTACCTTGTAGACCAACTGTAGATAATGATATTAGTTCAGTGATGTTTGTTTCTGTATCAACAATAAAAATGTCATTTACACCATTTGTATCTGAAGGAACTAAATTGGTTGCAGCTGAATAGTAAGTAATAAATCGACCATCATTAGATATTGAAGGAGCATAGGATGAAAAGTTTCCTTGGGTACCTTGAGTGGAAAGTGAAACTCTTTTTGTTTCTTTAGTAACAAAATCATGTAGAAATATATCACTTACAACATTAGTGTCATCAATCACTAAATCAAGATTGGTAGCAAAAGTACTAAAAGTTACATACCTGCCATTCTCTGAAATGTCAAAAAATTGACCAACTGATCTATCAGACTGAGAGCCATCGCTTGCTACTGAGACTAAATAATGTGTTTGATCCTCCTTGTTATAGATGAATAAATCGCTTAAGTCATTAATATCATTATTAATTAGGTTTGAAGAATTAGAATAGAAAACAATATATTGCCCATCCCCAGAAATTTTACTAGGACCTGCACCTAAATTTGCTTGGGTTCCATCTTTTAAAACTGAAATTATGATAGTAGATCCAATTAAAGAATCATATAAAAACACATCATTTTCACCATTAATATCTTTTGGCACAAGATTCGATGCGGTTGATGTATATGTAATAAATCTGCCATTGGATGACATAGATGGATAGCCCGAATGAGAGTTAGTTTGTTTTCCATCAAATGAATTTGTAATTTTTCTTGTAGTTTCAGTTTCCCTATCGTGAACAAAAATATCATCAAAACCATTGGTATCAATCGTTACAAGATTAGTTGCAAAAGAAGTAAAGACTATTTTTTCACCATCTGAAGATAAATCTGGACCGCCGGATGATTGATTACCGGATATCCCTTCACTTGATATGGATACTTTTTTTGTGATTCCAAAATCAAAAATTTTTATATCAAAAGCGGAAGTATTCCCTATCTCGATGAAGAAAGGAAATAAGAGAACAATAAGATAAAAAAAGATAATTATTAATTTTTTTGGCATCATAGCTCCCCAAATAACAAATTTAATTCTTGATAAACCTATTATGTAATAAATTATATAAAAATTTGGAAATTGGAGAAATATTTCTCCATTAGGAAACGAAAACGACCTGAACCATGGGAAGCCCTTAGCGAAGGGAAGTGCTGATCCATGCCGAAGCCGTTTTGGTGCGTTGTTTTTAGGGATGAGATTAACATGGGCAAAGCATTCGAAGAACAAGAATCATTTACCTAAACAAGGGAAGGTGGTCGAATGCCATTCTACCCTATATGTGAAGGTCTAAATGACATAGAAACGTCGTTCGTTTGAATTTTCTCACTTTGTGAAATAATTGATATATTTTTATTTGTGAAATATCATAAACGATCTTCGAACACTAAACCAAAAGAATATTTATCATATTGTAGCGATCTTCCTTCTAAAGCTAGTAATAGATCAATAGCAAATCTTGAGAAGCTATTAAGTGACCAATCAATGCCCACTCCAATATTATTTCTTTGGAAAAATGAAGAGAATTGTTTTGATCCATACCATCTTTTATCAGGACCATCAAAAAACATTGCACTTACCTGAGGTGGAAGTTTCAATTCACCATTTTCACTCCTCGAAATATTAATGTCATCAATGTTTTTGACTATCGGTAAAATTAATTTATCCTTATCACTTGTGCTACTCGATTTGAAAATTCTTATTAATCCACTCATATTTTCATTTATTGAGCATCGTAAAATAATACCTCCTCTAAATCCAATAATAGGATTTTCAGGTAGAAGTGATGGTAATAATTTTTTATTGTTTGCTTGTTTTGGGTCTAAGTCAAAAAAAATCAGCCAGCTTGAAAAATTTTTCGGAAAAGTTATAGAAAATTCATCTAATTCATGAAGTTTTTCTAAGGATTCATTTACAGACCTAACTTGTAAACTAGATTTGATTTCCATTGCTGCAAACACAAATTTTGATGGTAAAGCCATTTTTGCATTCTGGTCTATTTTATTATTTGGAGGTTCAACCCAGAGTACAGGTGCATTAATAGAATCATAAATTAAAATATCAAAATGCTTTAGCTGATATTTTTCACAAATAATATCAGAGATGATATATCCTGACGTTACTCCATATTTTTTTGGTAAAAATGATGATAACCAATTTCTAATAATCTCTTCACCAACTAAACCATGATTTGATTTAACGGGATGAGAAACTGTAAATCCTTTTGCTATATCAAAATCGTTTAATATCCTTTTACGATTATTATGAAATTCTTTCCAACCGATTGTTCCATATGAGATTTCGTTCTTATTTTGGCTGAGGTGTGAGACTTTTTTAATCGACATATTATTCACAATCTTGTTTTTATTAATATAGTTTGACTATTGCATGGAAACAGGATGAAATTATTAATTTAAATAATATTTCATATTGATCTTTATCTCGAATAATTGGCCAACCAAGGTTATGACCGATGGCGTTACGTGTTCGATTGGAAAATTTTATGGCTGATTGAATACTATTATCAAAATGATCCAAATCTTTTATTATCGATTGTAAGCTACAATTTCCTACAGAATAATCAACAGGAATTCCTAATTGTGAGTGGAATTTTTTAATATTTTTTTCAATTGTTGAAGGTGAATTCCCATTATTTATTGGACATTCTTTAAGAATTGTTTCAAAAAGAACGCATCCCTTAAATAAATGCATAAAAAATGGTTCGGAAGTACCATCATCTACACGGATTTCAAAAAGTGATTCAAGGTTATCGATCTCCATACAAAAAGAAATCATAGTCGTCACATTTGATCTCCACTTCTTATCTTTATCGCATAAAGTTGGAATAATAAACTTTTCTCGTAAATCTTTTATTGTAAAATTTAACTGTGATTTGCCTTTGAGTTGATTGTAAAATTCAATTAATTCATCAAAACGAGCTTGTGTTTTAACTACCATCTGTTTTGCAGCCTGCAGATCTGAAGCACCATCAATCAACATAAATAATAAAGCTGGAGAAGGATTTTCGTTTGGATCAGACCCTAATCTTAAGTCCTGGTTTACAGCAGCATCGATAAAAAAGATTGCCCTTTCCATATCATTCATTAAAAATGCAGCCATAGCTATCCAATAATATGCAGTACCTTTATGAATGTTCGAGAAAATTTCAGGATTAGTTTGTTTACATTTTTGAAGTAATTCGACTCCTAAATCCACTGAAAGTGAAGGATTTCCATTAAACAAATATACTTTATATAAGAAGCTATTAAAAAAATGGTTCGCGTTTTCTGGAGGTGGTTTTGAGGCATGATTATAAGCAGCAAGAAATTCATCTTCTGAAAGTAGTTTCATGGATAATGATTGAGGCTCTTTAGTTTCCATTTTTATCCATCTTTATATTGTCTGAATCCATCCATCAATTGATTGAAGGAGTTGGGATGATATTTTTCGAAGGATTCTTGATCCACGAAGACGAAGTCGAAGTGGGTGTCGGATTGTATGCGGTTGATGTCTTCGCACCATTGGGCGAGGCGATGCATTTTGAGGGGGACGTCGAGATCTTCCTGGCCTTTGGTTTCGACGATGACGATTTCTTTATTGGATAATTTTACAAAGAAGTCGGGGTAGTAGTTGGAGATGTCTCCATCTGCGTTGGTGTAGTCCAGTTTGAAGTGGACGGCCAAGAAGTTTTTGGCGTATGAAATGACATCCGCACAGTTTTCGAGGAAGTTAGAGAATTCAAGTTCGAAATGGGAATCACCGATGATTTTGCTGAAGACGCTTTTCTTTGGTACCAGGTAGCCTTGATCTTTGACCATGAATGGCCTGGTTTGGCTGAGTTTGAGGGTATCTCTAATTTCTGCGTCGCCTTTATCCCGTATGGTGAGATCATTAATTGATTTTTTTAGGGTTTCGAGAATGGTTTTGGTGACCGGCATTTCGGATAAATTGCGCAAGGTGTTGGGATGTTCCAGATCGACCAGCTGGCCAAAGAGTTTGGCGTGAATAAACTCTTTGATTTTGCCGTAAAGAACATTGTAACCGCTTACCAAGCGTAAGTCACGCATGATTGTCTTGGCAAAGTAACCGACAACATTACGATAATCGGCTATACCAGCTGTATCCAACATGGTGGTATGGGTGATCTCGCCGGTGGTTATATCTTTGAATACAATTTCTCTTTGTTGCGCTTCTGAGAATTGGAGGTAGGCTACCGGTTGGAATTGTAATTGATCCAAATTGATATCTGCCAGATTTTTATAATCACGATATATACGCGGGGTGAGGATAGGGATTTCGATATCGAGGTTTTCAATATCTTTGTGGATGTTCGCATTGTCAACCTCCACCACCAGTGGTGTGATGGCCGGGTTCTTTTCACCCATAGGTTTGCGATCGAGGATGACACCTTCTGCTTTTATAGAGGTAACAAAGTCCATGAAGGCTTCGGTGCCAACAACACTGACGTACTCTTCCAGATCGGTTTCGGGATACATTCTGCGGAGACCACGGCCGAGGGTTTGTTCTGGGAGGATGTTGGATTGGGCTGTATAGGCACGCAGACCGACTATGGTGGTCACGTTGCGCACATCCCAACCCTCTTTGAGCATCATTACTGAGATGATAGCTTTGTAGGGACTATCTGGTTTGTCAATTTCATTTGCTTGCTTACGTAATAATTCCAATTCCTCTTTGGCTTTACCTGATTGGGCTTCCGAGATTTCTCCATTGTTCTTGGTGTGAATGACGAGTACCGAATCCTCGGATTCAAAATCTGGGTAGTGCGTGCTAAGGTAGGTGGCGACATCATCACAATTGCGGGTGTCGTCGGTCATGATGAAGAGGATGGCTTTTTTGTTCAATTTTTGATGTTCGTCATAGGCTTTACGCCATTCGATCACGCCTAGATGTATATAATCGGCATATTTTTCGGTGAATTTGGCGGATTGGCTCTCCTGAAGTTTGGCGCGACTGGCGTCGTCGGGGAGGACGGGGTGTTTGACCACATTCTGTTTGATGGCTTCCACCAGCGGGTAATCGGCGATGGTCTGCACGAAGATGGCGCCGTTATTATGTTTAGGTGTGGCTGTAACATCCAGTTGCAGCGACAAGAAAGAATCTTTTTGTAAGAGACGATTGTGGATATCCTCAATGGACTTGAACCAAGCCATGCGCGGATCGTGGATGTGATGGGCTTCATCATTGAGCACCATGAGTTCATCGATGTCACGAACGATCATGCCTAAATCCACTTTGGAATCAGTGGTAGCCCCAACCGGACGGGGACCAAGGAAGTAATCAATGGTGTTATCATCATCCATGGAAGGTGGTAGTTCATTACCGGCATATACCCGGTGGATATTGGTGAGGAAAATATTTCCGGTAGCGCGGGTGATGCGGACTTCGTCCTGAAGGTGGAGGGTGAGTTGAAAATCATTGCGCCAATCACGCCCTTCAAAACCATTATCCGGAATAACCGGATCCTCGAAGAAAATACGTAAACCTTGAAAATCTTTGTAGATACGATCAAGGACAATAATGTTGGGGGTGATGACGAGGAAATTGCGGGAGAGATCGGAGGTAGGTTCGTAGAGTTTATGATAATAACTCCAGGCTAAAACCAAACTGAGCACTTTGGTTTTACCGGAGCCAGTTGCCATTTTGATCACAAAGCGGCGCCAGGTCTCATCAAAAAAACTGGCAGATAATTGGCCAGAACTGTCAAAGCGCATCAGGTCAAATTTATCACGTACCCCGACCACATCCACCAGATAGATGATGGTTTCCAAGGCTTCGCGTTGGGCAAAGTAATAATTAAACTCAAAGGATTCGCCGGATGATCTGGGGAGCAGGTGTGGGGTAAGAAACCACCATTTGAGCAAACTGCAGCTGGTGTCTGTTGCGCCGGTGTAACCACCATCGCGGAATTCTTTGACTTTACGACGTAATTGAAAAACAAGGGGCGGCATGAGTTTTTCCATACTGGTTTCACGGAGGGCTTCATCAGCGGGGAACCAGCGAATGGAAGGATCCAGGATTGCATGAGGTGAACTGGGAAAGTCGGAATGTATAGCCATAATATTTCCTAACTCTAAGAATTAATTTATGAATTGGCGAAATTCACTGACTGCTTTTAAGTAATAGGGATAAAGTTCTTTCTTTTGTTTGCGAGTACGATCATTACGCCACGAGGGAAAAATTGAATCAATGAACAGAACAGGATGATCCGTAATCTTGATTACATGAATGCGTTCATGGATGGACACAATTTTCTCAAATTCTAGATTAGATAAATTTTCTGTTGCAAAGAAAACCGCATCACGAGCTTTTGCTCCCTGACCAACAAGGATATCTGGATTCAGGATTTCCAACTCTTCTGCTAAAAAATTTTTACAATTTTTGAATAATCGTGCTGGGGCCATTTCTCTCCCCGATTTAACTGGACAACATTTTGCACTATTTGTATGCGCAAATATTCGATTGGCATCTTTGTAGCTTAGATTTGGATCAAAAACTTGAGCTATTTGGACCGCAAAGTCATGTGTTGCATGCCAATGCCAAAGAGGATTAAATTCTTGCCAATAACGATTCCCTTCAATTTCCTTTACTCCCTGTGGTGTTCGTTGAGTAGCCAGTTCATAATCCTTATCAGATCCCATATCTAACGAAACAAAAAGAATTCTTGGAAGCGTTCGATTTTCGTAATCCTCACCCACGTAAGCTGATTTTCCTTTAACAAGGTCTTTATATCCAGTAACACAATCACCATAATATTGGCACTTAAAGTTTGTTGAAAGAATTCCAACCTCATCATAAAACTTTTCTAATTGAGATAACATTTCATACTCCTTATGATCTTATATCCAGGTGTTTGAAAAAAAACCCTCAAAGACTTAATGGAGGTAAACTTTCATTTTCTGCCTACCAGATTGATATCCAAAATGGTCATGGTGTCATTGCCGAAGATGTCGACCACTTTGATGGCGATTTTGCGTCTGCCAGGGGTGACTTCATGAAAAACGGATTTGAGTTCGAGGGTGCGATCTTTTTTGGTGCGGAAGGATTGCCATTCGTTCTCGAAGATATATTCTCCTGACCACATCTCTTCGTACTCCGGTATTTTCAATTGCTCTATTTCTTCCAAGCCGGGTACCCGTATTTGTTTTGGTTCCTGTTTGGGGACGCGAATGATCTCGCGTTTGTTTTCAAAGTTGAAGTCGACTGACCAGTAATCGATCCAATCGGTCCAGTGTTTAGTGAGGAATTCACGGGTGATGATGCCATTTTTATTTTTGTTGACCTTGATGATCTGTCCTTTTTCGACCACGATTTTGCTGGCATTATTCTTTAGAGAATTTTCTGCAAAGGAAATAGAATCCTGTGAATAAAAGACGGAGAAATCGGTGAGTTCGACGGCGACCTGGGGTGGTTTGGTGGTGGTGCCATCGATGGTATGAGGTTTGACCTCGATAAAGGCGACATCATGGAAGACAACCTGATTTTTCTCGACAGCGCGTTTATCAAAGACTTCGGCAGGGATGTATTTGGGGGCAATATCAATTCCTTTAGAACGGGCTTCATCGAGGACATTGGGGAAGAGACCCATCTCAAATTCAAAACCGAGTATATCGACACGGCTGATGTGCTTTTGACGGCATTCCAAGATGACCTCTTCGACGAAGAGGCGGGTGACAGGGAGATTGACGGGACCAATGGCGACCAGACGGCCGGCTTTTTTACCATGGAAGGTATTGAAGCCCTCGATTGATTCGGCGTGATAGGCACGCAGGATCAATGCCACGAAGGCAGCTTCTTTTTCAGCGAGTTGTTTTTCTTTTTCCACCTCACGAAGATTAGGGTTGACACCGATGAAGTGCTGGCGTTCGTATTTTCCGAGGTTGAGAATCTCGAAGGCACGGTAGTCTTTTCCTTCAGATTTGAGTTGGCGCTGGACAGCAATCATACGTTTGCGGGTGGTGTGGATAGCGAATTTTCCGAGATCACAGGCGATCCATTTACGCCCAAGATTTTCCGCGACAGCTGCAGTTGTGCCTGAGCCTGAAAAGAAATCCGCGACTAGATCACCTTTGTTTGAAGATGCTTGGATAATTCTCTCCAATAATGCTTCTGGTTTTTGGGTAGGGTAACCGACTTGTTCTAATGCTTGAGAATTAATAGGAAATATATCAGTCCATATATCTTCAATTGGATTACCTTTGGATTCGTCAAGATACCTTTTTACTCTTGGTTTTCCTGTTGAGGTAAATACAATTAAACCAACAAGCATACCTTGGTCAATTCTTTCTTGAGTCCAAATCCAATGCTTTCCAGGTGGAGGAGTAAGAACAATATCGCCAAACCTTCTAGGTTCTCCTTGACCTTTTTGAGTAAAATCTGCTAATTGATACCTCCTACCGGTTTCAGGTTCAATGTTGTTGTAGTGAGTATCAAATCGAGCTGAGTCAAGCTCTGTATATAATTTTTTAAAATAATAACTATCAGTTTTTGAATACACATAAATTGAATCATGTACATTTCCAAATGAATTAGCTTGACCTTTTGAAGATCTAATTTTCTGCCAAATAATTTCATTAACAAAATTTTTATTACCAAACACTTCATCCAAAACTAATCTTATGTAACTGTTTACTCTCCAATCACAATGAACAAAAATACTCCCATTTTCTACTAATAAGTCTCGCATAATTTTTACCCGTTCTGAAATCATGGAGATAAAACTATCGGCCCCTTTACCCCAGGTATCACGGTAGGCGATTTCTTCGAGAATATTGGCTTTCTTCGTGAAGGTGTCATCGCCGATTTCAATATCCATACTGAAATCAGCTCCGACATCGAATGGGGGATCGATGTAAATGAGTTTGAGGCCACCCTGCTCTTCGATTTGCTCACGGAGGGGGCCATTTTTGAGGGAGGAGAGGATGAGTTTGTTGTCACCCCAAATGAGTTTGTTAGTCCAACCTTTGAGCTGGCGGCCACGGGTATCGAAGAGATCCAGTTGAAATGCAGTGTCCGTTGAAGTTTCGGCGCGGGGTTCGTCGACCTGTTCGATGACCTGGAAGGGTAAGACGACATTGGTGACTTCGTTGGTTTTACCGTTCCAGACTAATTCGACTTCGCGTTTGTCAGCGAAGAGTAGGAAGCGGTATTTTTCTGGTAAGGGTTTATCGGCTTCTAGATAGCGATAAATGTCCTGGAGTTCCTGTTCTGTAAGACGTGGCATGGTAACCTCGTTTGGGATTTAAATGGTTGGATTGAATTGCCCCACTGAGATTGGAAGGCGAATGATATGATGAAATTATTATACAATTTTTTTTAGTGATGAGGTTATTAGGAGTGAACGAAGAATCAATCAATAATTTGGGATTAAACAAATGCCGGCTCGAGGGGGGCGAGTCGGCATTTTCGTTATGTCCGAAGACATCACTTAAATATCATTGTAACATTTCCAGGTTATGATGCAAGTGGTTTTTAGGTGTAAATTAACCTATCAAAACAAAAATCCGGTTGTGAATACTTCACTTCCGACTTTACCCATATACTGGAAAGGTCGGTTTCTCACCGGTTTTATATCCATCTCTTCCTCAATTGGAACAGTTGTGCTACAATTGGAACAACATAGACTACGGAGGATAGAATGGATCAGACCCTTGTAACTAATCTCTTATTTGCACTCATCACGGCCATTGTAGGCTTATTGGCTTACGCAGGCAAACAGTTGATCACCATTGGACTGTTGTATCTCCAGAAGAAAATCGGTGTTTCCGATTACGATTTATTGTTAAAGAACGCTTCGACCGTCGTGCGTTTCTTAAGCCAAAGTCCTGCCACAGAATTGTGGGATGGGGCGCAGAAGAAACAATACGCAATCAATACCATCCTGAACTTTGCTGAGAAAATGAAAATCAATGTTAACTACGACACAGTTGATCAGCTCATAGAAGAAGCTGTGCAGGTCATGAAAACTACATTTGAAGATTACGATTGGGGATTGAATGCTTACGACGTCCCCCTGGGACAACCTGAATAATGGACTTAACCGGCTCTTGGCCTTACATCGAAAGTGTAGCCAAGAGCCGCCTTGCTCATAATAAGACGTGTAGGCACATCAGTGAATTTGGCGAGTATATTGAGACCATTGGTGCTGCGGGAGAAGTCACAGCCAGGCGGTTTCTTGGGTTAAGTGAGAAGTTGCACCCTGAATTTGATGGTGGAGTAGATATATTTTATTTAAAAAGAACGATTGATGTAAAAGCGACACTCCTGACACAGAAGGTCATGCACCGGCATTTACAGTGGCCTATAACGAAAGAATTAAAGTCCGACATTATCTTGCTGACGGCTATCAGCGCTGAATATAAAACCGGAGCAGTCATAGGTTATGCGCTCCGCGAAGAAGTGTTAGCCGCAAAGGTTAACGAAACCAGAGGATATCCATGCCATGAAATTCCGATATCGGAATTGCACCCGGCCTGGTTGCTGATAGCGAAGAAGATAAGGAGTGCGTGATGAACGTATTTTCGGCATTTAAATTTCTAACCAGTACCACAAACTTTATCAAGCCATATCTGGGGAAACAGGTTGCCATCGAACAAAACGGTCTTCAGTCATTTCTTTTCGACTGGAGCAATTTTGGCTTTAGGGTGGCTAATACCAACTTTACAGAAATGGTTGAGGATTATTCCGATTTCCAGATCAGTTTCAAAATCCTATGGGGGTATTTAAAAGGTTTACTCAACCATAAATGGGTGGTCTTCAAGCTCGGTGAATTATTTGAGGTCCCGCTGTACCTGCGTATCTTTCACGATACGAGTAAGTTTCGTCCAAATGCTTTTATAGCCTATGCGGTCTATTTTCACGGCAACAGAAACCATCAGGTCAAACAGGATTTCCATAAACAGTGGCATAAGCACATTCACGAGAACAAGCATCACTGGCAGTATTGGGTCTCTTTGAATGACGACGGTACCAAACAACCCATGCAAATGCCGGAAAAGTACGTGAAAGAGATGATCACAGATTGGGTGGCGGCTAACTTTATGTTTGGCAACCGCAATATCTGGAACTGGTATTCCAAAAGGAAGTTCGTGTTCACGACAAGCACTCAGGTGAAAGTTGACCTGTATATGGAATACATTCTGAACAATCTTGATCTGCTGATGGGAATTGTGGATGCGTCCCTGGCCAAAAAGTAAAAGAAAAGTTAATCACGCTGAAATTGAATATGTCCGTCAGAGAGACGGATTTTGTATCGCAGGATTGAAATTGAAAGATGGTTGTATGGGTGCCATGCACGTACACCATATCAAAACCAGAGGATCAGGTGGAGATGATGTCAGAAGCAATCTGATCTGCCTGTGCGCGAAACATCACGATCTGGCCCACCGTGGCTTTATCACTAAAAAACAATTATTTGACTGGTTGGAGGAACGCTATGGATCACACTGAATTTGTAAAAGAATTGCTGGAAGTAGAACGCCCCAAATGTCCATACTGCAAGATGGATGTGTCGCGCATTTCGACATCGGAAAGGGTGGTGGCTGTGTGCGGCTGGTGCAATATGAAATGGATCAAGGAGCCGGGTCGCATTATCGAACAGAACGATAAATCCAAGTTGATCATGTTTATGCCGGTGAGTTGATGTGTGGTGAGTTTACCAGGCTGATAGAAAAGTGGAAGTATCTCATTTATTTACAGGACAACGACCCGATACTCGCCCAACAGATTGAACTGGCAAGACTGGAAATGGAAATACACGCACAACGTTGCGATCTTTGTAATGGAGAAGAGCATGCACTACTTTGGTGGCAAGAAGAGATTAGCAAAAGAACTGAGACTGTACCTGAAAAAATTCAATTCACTTTATAACGCCTACCTGGAACCCTTTGTGGAATCTACCTCTGTTATGAAGTTACTGGAATTCAAAATTAAAGAAGGTTATTTCAATTTACCCAGTGGAAGCGAGTTAGAACATGAGTATCCTCACCGACGCGGATAAACAACTCCTGCCGTTGGGATTACGGGTGAATAAAGGTTTCCATCTGGTGTCGAAATGGTATTTACGCAGTTGGGAGCCGTTATGGTATCAATATGCCTTCCATCAGGCCAAGCAGTCCAACACCACCATGCTGGCTGGAATTGCCGCCGGGAAAACGACCTCTGTGGCTGCTTCTTACTTCACCGATTGCGTGACCATCCCGTATTTTAAAGGTTTGAATACCTCCGTCACTTCCAAACAGGCTGAATTACCTTTTGAAATGTTGATGGGTTGGATCGAAGGCAACGAGCGTGCTGAGCATTTAATTGACGATATTTCTCTGCGACCCTATCCGATTATCAAGTTCAAGAACTTCTCTGAATATGCCTTCCGTACCGCTGGAAAAGACGCCCGTTTCATTCGTGGTCAGGAATATGATCGCATCAATTATGATGAAGCCGGTCTGGATTTCTTCGGTGAGACCATCAAGGTGCTCAGAGGTCGTTTGCGTGGTACACGGCCGGATGGTACAGATCGTTTCAACCGGTTGGACGTCATTACTTCACCGACGGACACCCCCTGGTTAAGAGAGCGTTTCGAAAAGGGCTGGAAAGACAGCTCTTCGCCGAATTTGCGTGACTATGTTTCCTTCCAGATTGAAACGTATATGAACACGCATCTCTCGCGCCACACCATTAAATTAATGGAGCAGGAATACCCGGACGAAATGATTGACGTCGAATTACGGGCCAAATTCCCTGATTATGGCATGTCGATGTTCGCTAAAAGCCATATCAACGCCTGTTTCAACCAATCGTTAAATGACGCCATGGAACTGGCTCTGCGTCCCGAAGAAGGCAAGGTATTACCTGGATATCGCGAAGAAGTGCACCATCGCCACGGTACCACATTGTTTGAGTTGCCTTACACCCCTGGACACATGTACATTCTTTCCGGTGACCCGGGAACGGACAGTCCGCCCAGACGAAACGCCGCCAATATTATTGTCACCGACGTGAGCGTCAAGCCGGCCAAGATGGTCTTCTTTCATTGGGTGGACGGCCGCGGTTCCTACAATCCTTTTCTGAATTCTTTCCGTTACGCCATTAATAAATACCACCCGGTATTAAAAGGATTGGATAGCACCGGTACACAGAAAGCCATTGATGAAATTGCTTTTGAGAATAACGGTATCGCGGTGGATGGTATTAATTTCCAGAAAGATAAAGAAGCGATGCTGAATTCCCTGATCTCGGTTATTTCCAATCACGAAATCGAAATGCCCGTCATTCGCGGGATCAACCAGCAGCTTTCTTTATATTCCCGTGACAAAGACAAAAAACTGGCTCAGGATATCGTTATGACGCTGGCCATGAACGCATTTTTAATGCGGCATGTGCCGGATGAAGCGTCTTCTGAGGATTATGCTGAGATGGAAAATCGCGGGTACCGTCGTAGTGGCCGCCGCAATACCAGAGTACGCACCAATCGCAATGCCAGGAGATAGCATGCGTGTGATCCATCACAATGACTGCACCTGGTGTCAGCATCGTATTGTTTACAAACGGGTCAAATCCAGCGGTGAAATTGAGCGTTGTGGGCTGACAAATGCACTGATTAAAGGCCCTTATGAGCGAGGCCGCCGCCTGTGTGACAACTATCAGCAAAAGGAATGCGAATGTGAACAGTGTAACACTAAAATTACAAATGTTGCGTATTGACACCAAGAGGAAAACATGTTAAACTCAAAAATAAGCAAAAAAGTTTCTATTGCCGAAAACGGTCTGATCAAAGTAATCAGACATTTGCAGTTTGGGACGATCTACGGAGTAGAGGTTCCCGCCGAAGAATTGAAACTGGTAAGCGATCTGACAATTGAAGAAATAGACCTGGTTCATTTTGCGAGAGAACATCCCTACATCGATGTCCTCACGATCCACGCAGGAAAGCCAGCGACAGCGGAAGTCGATTTTGTAGATGAAGGTTTCCGATGTCGGAAGAAGCACAAATTCCCGACTGTAAAGACAGAGGGCTGAGAATTTCTCAGCCCTTTTTTTATTTAAATTTTTGAGGAGATGACAATGGCCTACCTTAGTGCAGCAACCAAAACCCTGTTAGCAAAGAAATTACGTTTCGCAAACGATCAAGGGATCGTTGATATTTTATCCGCCATCGATACCGCCATCGGCGCAGCCGTAGACGGTCTTGGTCAGGACAACATCGCCCTGCTGGAGCAAGACATCAGCGCGGGCTTCGTCGAAGCGGAAGTACAGGCTATTTCCGATAAAGTCGACGCGATTTTAACAGCCCTGATCGCAAGCGGGATCATCGCTGCAGCCTAATCAATTTCTAAAGGAGAAAATGATGAGTTTATTAACTGAACTGAAGCAAGAAATGCCGGTACTTCACACCCTGATCGATGGGATTGATGAAGCCATTGGCGCACCCGTAGAAAGTTTGATCGGGATTGTGGGCGACATGGAAGAAGATATTCTCATGCCGTTGGAAAGTTTGATCGGCATTGTGGGTGATTTTGGCGAAGAGGTCGTGGACGAACTCGATCAGATGGCCAGCCCCGTATATGACCAGTGCCAAATGCAGGAAGTGATCGACAAGATTGACGAGCTGATCACTGCTCTCAAGAGTATGAACATCATCGCTGAAGGATAATTATGAGTTTATTTCCTGTCTGGGCTGATCTGGGTTCAATCTCTGAAGAACAACGTATGTTTTGGGAACAGGAACTCACCGTTCGTGAGAAGTTCTATAACTATTACACCGGAGCCATCTTCAAAGAGCGTATTTCTGACGTAGAGAATTTAGACGGGAATAATGAAGAAGCGCCCTTAATGTACCCGGTGGGTCTCAACCTGGTACGTATGATGTGTCTGGCCCAGACGGATGCTGTATTTGGTGAATGGGACGATGGGATCGTCAAATTCGTAGCCTCGAATGAGGAAAAAGAAACGGCCGGCACCAAAGATGCCGTTGACGTTTTGGGCAACATCCTCAGCTTCTCGGATATGAATTCGGGCTTGTGGGAAGTGGTGCTGGACGGCGAGATTTATGGCGGTGGTGTTATCAGGATATCCCCCAACATCACCTTTTTTGGACCACGCGTCAAATGGTCGCGTGTTCCCCTGAATAACTTCTTCCCCGTTTTTGATCCGGCTGATCCGAACCGCATCACCGAAGCATTTATCACCACACCCATGACGGCCGAACAGGCCAAGAACAACTATGGTATCGACCCGGGTGGATCACTGGAAGTGGTCACCATGGTCGAGCACTGGACAGAAAAGGCCTACACCACCCGTATCGGGGATCGTGAACTGTCTTTGTATTCCGGCGTAAATCCCTGGGGGATCGTGCCTTTTGTGTATGTCCCGCGTTACCGCACCCATCACGTATGGGGTGCCTCTTTAACAGAAGAAGTCCTTGAGGTTCAGGACGAATTAAACGCCCGTATGGCGGACTTGAGTGAAAACATAAACTATAACTCGCACCCTATCCGCTGGGGTCGTAATTTGCCCAAGAACTTCAATGAGAAAAATTTTCCCAATGTTCCGAACGGTATGTGGAATTTGGGACGCCAGATTGGCGATGGCCCGATGCCGGAAGTCGGCATGATGAACAGCACACCCGTACCGGAAAGCACATTTAAGTATGTCAATTTCCTGTACGACTTTGCGCGTGTCTCGACCTTCTCACCACCGATTATTTTCGGTGAGGACAGTGGCAGCGGACAGCGCTCAGGCAACACGCTTGAGATCAGAATGTTGCCGCTGGTTCGTCAGGTCAGACGGCGTCGCTCCTATCTCAAAGAGGGTATGCGGCGTGTCATCTTTATGACCGGGCGCATACTGCAGCAAAAGAAATTTACCGGTATCTCTCAGGAAGCCATCAACGCCATGATCAATAACGAAATTTCGATCACCCTGGCCGAGGTTTTACCCAGAGATCACCAGCAGATTGTAGACGAAATTGTGAAGATGTTCTCCATGCAAGTGCCGGGCATCTCCATTTATAGCGCCGTCAAGAAACTGGGTTACGGTACGGCTGAAGTTGAGCTGATCAAGAAGATGCTGGCCGACAAAGACTTATATCGGGAAGAAGAAGCAAAGACATCCAAAAGTAATGACACCCGCGAGGCGTTAGAAGGCAAGAAGGTTCCCCAAACGGAGGTCTCTTGAAATTAGCTTTCCCAACCGATGAACACCATCCGTTTCACGATCCAAGGGCTGTAGAGCTGGCCATGAAGATTACCGCTGAATACAACCCCGACATTCTGGTGGTCGGATCAGACGGAATTGATTTTTACTCCATTTCATCTTTTGACAAAATACCAAATTTTATAAAAGGTGGCGCGGAGGGAGAAATTAAAAGTTGGAAAGAAGGACAGAAGCAATGGCGCGACGCAGCGCCAAACGCACAACGCAAGTGGATTAGCGGTAATCACGAGTTCAGGTTTGAACGCTACTTACGCCGACACCCTGAATTGCACGACCTGGAAGTTTTACGGTTACGAGATGTGCTCAATCTGGACGCTTTAGGGATTGAGGATTGCGGAGATGAAGTAGTTGTGGAAGACACGCTGTTGGTCACACACGGGACAAAGGTAGCCAAGAATTCGGCCTATACCGCCCGGGCTGAAAGCGAGTTACAGAAATTCGCCATCAACACCCTCACCGGACATACCCATCGCGGCGGTTTGTACCTGACCCGCACCCGCCAGGGAATTGTCCAATCCGTTGAAGGTTTTTGCCTGTGCAGCCTTGAACCCGAATACATGCGTAATCCTGATTGGCAGCAAGGGATCGTCTTTGCCAATGTCGAAAAAGGAATTGTCACGTTCGAACTTATTCCCTTTCATGGCCGTAAAAAGAAACGCAGCGCTTATTGGAGAGGTAAGGAATACACAGCATGAAACATTTATTTATTGATGTACACCCCGGTTACCAGCCACTCGTGGATTGGAAACTCCTGAAAAGCAAAGGTGTCGTTGGCGTGATCGCCAAGTCCGGTGCCGGTGTAAAAAATTACCCATTTTTCTATGACTATATCAAGAAAGCGGCGGATGCCGGTTTAATTGTGGGTGCTTACCATTGGGTAGACCCGATATACGCTGCTGAGGCACAGGCTCAAACGCTGGCTGTGATCGATGGTTACCCGGAAGTTTCCTTCACGGTGAACGATTACGAACAGTGGTGGAGCAACTGGGGCAAATGGTACGACGGTCTGGCCGGCAGAATTCCGATGTCGGAAGTGCCGCGCTTTGATCCCTATAAATTGGGCGCTTACCTTGGGCTGTTCAACGCAGCCGCCAAGAAAGTTTTAAAGAAGCCGCATTTCACTTATACGGCCAAATGGTTTCTGGACAGCTATACCAGAAACGCATCAGCTTTTATCAATGATTTTAAGCTGTGGACTGCAAATTACCCATACACTGCAGGGCGGATAACCCTGACATGGGAGAAGTTTTTACGTGAGTACCTCCCGGCGGAAACTGCCAAACCGATCGTTCCGACGGGATCAACCCTTGCCAATGTTGCTATGTGGCAATTCACCGGTGACAAATTCCTGTTACCTGGTGTTTATAGCGATCTTGCGGGGACTAAACCAAGCCCACTGGACGTCAATTTCTACTTCGGCGACCTGAGCGACTTTGGAAAAAAGACTGAACCGATCAAGGACTGTCCGATAGATGAACGACTTTCTGAGATCGAAGACAAAGTAGGTCTTTTGAAGAACGCGCTTAGCGACGTACGGACAAAGTTAGAAAAGATGTCAGGTGATCTTGATAAGTTGATTGTTTAACAAGGAGATAAAAGATGACTGAGGAAAATACCGCTGGCGAACAAACGCAAGTTTCTCAACAGCCGGGCAACCCACCTGAAGGATTTATTGAAATCGGACGCTATACCGGCCTGGTGAAGAAAATTGAAGAAATGGTAACCGCTGGGCGTGATAAAGACGCCAAGATGCTTACCCTGTCTGAGAAAATTCAACGGTTTGAAACCGATCTGGTCGAAAAAGATGCTGCCAACAGGGTAGCTGTGTCCGAGCGAGATAAACGCCTTGAGGAAACTGTCACCGCAAAATCCCAAATGGAGCTTGAACTGAAACGGCTCCGTGCTTTAGAAGCCAAGGTTGAAGTAGCAAACGAAATTGGACATCCCGAACTTTTGGGTGCAATTAAAAATTTGCCTGATCTGGAAAACAAAGACGCATTGAAATTGATTTTCGAGGATATTGCGAAATTCGCTGATACCAAAGCCCAGGAGCGTGAAAAACAGCTTATGGCCGGCGTTACAGCCAATACAGCAGGCGTAAAAACTAATTCCATCGGAACCTCCCCCTCCACCGAAGCGGAGTGGAATGCCCACCTTTCAAAGCAACAGCTTGGCACCCCTGAATATCAAAAAGGCCTGGACGATTACTGGTCTTGGCAAATGTCAAAACAGAAATAATTGAGGTGTAAAAATGGCTAACGAATATGTAACTGGCGCAATGTTCTCAGGCGGAATGCCCGCATGGCAACGAACCTTTTATGAACAACAATTGATGCAAACACTGCGCACCAAATCCATCCTCGTCCCTTTCACTACGATGAAGGAAGATTTCCGCGCACGAGATACCGGTTTAATTAATTACACCGAAATCTTCGACACCGATCCCGACACCAATGCCTTATCCGAACAGGATATCTGGCTGCGTGGGGCTCACCTGGATAGCCGCTCGGTCACCATCGGGCTGGACATCCATGGCGACACATTGAAATTCTCTGATTACTCAGAGGTCGTTCAGTATGTTAATAAAGGCAATACCGCTGGATTAGTCCGGGACAAAATTGGCCAGAACATGAAGGATTATCTGGACATCTTAGCCCGAAATGCCTTCCTGTCCCATCCCTACCCCGTATTTGCCGGTGGCGCACGCGCTAATCGCGCTGCAATTTTGTCCACCGATGTTTTCGATCCCGACTTCGCCGAACTCGCCCGAACACATTTAGAGGAAGCTGAAGTGCCAGGTGTAGCGACTGTCAGTGCCGACGACATTCCCACCATCGTGTGTGCAACCACACCCCGTGTCATCCATGACATCCGTGTCGCGGCTGGATCAGGCTGGTTGGAAACCAATCAATATGTGGGAACACAACGTAAGTTCACCGGTGAAACAGGCATGTGGAACGGCGTGCGCTTCGTGAAAACTCAGCGTCTGGTACTTCGTAACGCTGGCGTTGTTGTTCAGCAAACCACATTAAATGGTGCAACTGTCGTGGGACAGGGTTCTGCCGCAACCGTAGACCAGGTCTACAACGTTGGTCAGGCAAACTCAACCCGCTACATCACCGTTGTTGACGAGACCGGTTTCGCTGTAGGCGATATCGTCACCATCCACAGTGCTGCTGTAGGTGGCGCAGGACTGGCTCCTGTTGATGGCGATGGCACCATTGAACATCGTCGGATCGTCGCGATTGATGCTGGAAATAACCGGCTGACATTCGAACGTCCATTGATGAAACCCCACGCTACCGGTGACTATGTTACCAAAGGCGTCACCCTGCATGCCTCTATGTTCATGGGCGGCCCAAGCGTTGTGTACGGTGTTGGCGAACGTCCCACACCTGTGTTCCCTGGCCCGATCGACGATCTGCAAATGATCCATCGCTACGGTTGGAGAGGTTACCTGAAATTCCAATTATTCCGACCGGAATTCCTCGAACTTCACATCACATCAGGTTCAACCGACTAAGGAGTAGCTTATGAACTGGGGCGCACTTAAACAGGATATCCGATCCGATCTACAAGACACAGCTAACAAATATAGCGACACTTTATTGTACCTATACGTAAAAGACGCTATCCGTGATTACTCCGTGTGGTTCCCAAAACGAGCCGATCGAGAAGAGCTAACCGTAAATGGTAGCGGATACTCTCTGCCCAACACTTTCATCGAGGAAATCTACGTGGAAACACCGCTGGACACCTATCTTGAGAGACGGATTGTTCGCCCCGGGACTGTAAGAAAAGCTACTTTAAGCCCCAGAAATTACTTCATTCAGGGCGGAAAAATATACCTTTCCGCCCTGGGATATGAAGAACCTGTGTTCCTGACATACTTTGCTACCCATCCGGTTCCGACATCGGAAAGTGATGACGCCTTCGTGCTTTCTGTTCCTGATATGGATATTGAACTCATTCGTATCTACGTCAAAGCCAAACTGTACGAACGTATTCGCGCCAAGCAGGCCAACCTGGATCGTTTCAAGCCAGTTGGCACGCGTGACGACAACCCGATCATCCCTGAAGTGGCTGATCTGATGCGTGAATACGAAAAGGGCATCAATGAAAGAATTGGCGGCGGCACTGTGTTTCTGCAGAAAGTGAGCAGAAGCTAATGTCAGTCATGAATTTGGTTCTAGAAAAAACTCGTGATGAATTAATCCGAATGCTTTATACCGAAATTAGCGGAGATGATTTGGGTCGTACCAATGTGATTAAAATCGGCTTTTTGCAGGGCGATCCTGATCCTGATGAAGCCAGAGTTTCAGTCACGATCTTTCCAAATGATCCCGATCAGGAGATCAGAGGGTCGGCTATTGGACACGCGCCAGCAGCCTGGGATGACACTATTTTCGAAGAAGAGGTTGGTTCCGTACTCACATGGAGTAGAAAATACACGGTTAAAGCCCGTTGTCTTTTTACGACCGGTGCGGAAGCCGATGACGAAGCCATTGCCCGGGGCATCGCTGCCACGATCAAGCAACGTCTTGAAAAAGCCATTCTGAAGATTAATTACGGCGGTATCTCTTCGGATACCGAGTTCGTATGCCGTTCGGCATCCTCGTCTTCGCTGCGCTCTTCCTTCGTTCAATCAGGTGGGCCGGGAGCATACGATTTCTACATCAAAGTTCGTTTTGATGTTTTAACGACAACTACTTAAGGAGAATAAAATGGCATCTGCTGAGAATTCAAAACTCGGCCTGGCAAAACAGGTCGACAAAGATACGTTAAATGCCACCGAAGGCGACTTCAAATACTTGCTGTATTCTGAAAGCGCCATTGCTCCACAGAGTAACATTTTGCCTCTCGACCCTGAAGTGGGCGGTGGTGCGATGTTACGGGATGTGAAGAAAGTCGGTGTTTCCAGTGGTGGTGGATTGGCCTTTGTGCCCCGCCCCGAAACCATTGGTATGTTTTTACATGGCGCTTTAGGAAAATCCGCTGCGCCCGTCGCTGCTGATACGTCTCTCGTTGCGAAAAAGCACGTTTTTACATTCGATACCGATCAGTACAAACTGCCTTACTACACGGTTCACAGTGCACCCGGAAACCTGTTTGGCGAAGTAATGAAATCGATGCGCGTGGCCGCACTTTCATTTAACTGGCGTGCCGCGAACTTCGTGCGAGCTTCGGCTGCACTGGTTGGCTTACGACCGGCACCTGCTTCAGCAGTGGGCTGGGTAGCCGCACCGGATAGTGGCCCACAATTCATCACCTGTGATGAGAAAATCCAGATCCCCACCGCCACTGATATCAAAGTGCTTTCCGGCGCTTTCAATATTATCAATAACATGCCGCTGGATGAGCAATGGGTCGTTGGTTCGATGGACCCGGACGATCTGGATGTGGTCAGTCGTGCGATTACGCTTTCATTGGCTGTCAAAATCACCGATGGCACGCTCTACAACAAAATGATGTACGATCCCGCCGGTGGTGTTGCCTGGGCTTCTGACATGTTCAAAGAAGCTGATATCAAGCTGGTATTTAATTCCGATGTGGAAGCTGATGCAACCGCCTTGCATATTCCTTACTCATTGACCTTCAAGGCCAATGGTTCATCAGGAGCTGCAGCCAATGTGGTCTGGTCGGCTGAACCAATCGCCGTGCGTGCCGGAAAAACAATCATTATGGGTATGACAGGTGTGTTCTTAGCGGACGCTGCTCCTGTGAGCGTCGAGCTTGTCAACCTCAAAACAACGCAATACTAAAAAAAGCCAAAGGAGGCTGAAAATGAAACTAGCTGGATATTCAATTATTGATAATGTGAAACACTTTCTGGAAAAAGCGCCTGAATACTATTGGGAAATCATCCCGGCCACAGCCAAGCACGAAATGGCCATGCAGAAATTCTTACTGCAGAACCGGGTTATGGTGACACCCGATGGAACCAAACGCGAATTTCCACCGACCGTGATTGAAGTAGCCCTGCGCGAGATCGCTCTTGTGTTTGGCGGTACCAATATCCCGGAAGAAGAAGGAAAAGAGACCAAAGACGGTGGCGATCCAGTTGTACGGGCCAATGAGCCTGTAGAGATGGTCGAAGCCGTGTTGATGAGTTTTCCTACTGACTTGATCGATGAGCTGTGGGTTGCAGTGACTGCCGCCAACCCAGAATGGGGTACGTGCCCAAAAAAAGTGAGCTCGAAAGTCTGAGTGAGTTAGAGGATTACATAAAGGATGCAATTCTCACGGAAGATTTCAGTGATCCGATATTCGCCTCACTGTTTGAATTAACCCTCACCGCAAAGACATCGGGTCGTCATTTGTTTAACAACCCGATCGACGAACCCTTGTTTTATCGCAGACACTTTGTTAGATGGATTGAAGAAGGCATGGAAGAAAAGCGGAACATGGCGAACTACTTGAAAAAATAAAATGATCGGGGACGGGTTTTCGCCTCCTTTACCGTCCCCGGTCAGTCTTTTGGAGGTTGTGTGAATTTCGAAGATTTAACCAAGAAATTTCTTACCAGAATTCAAACCGGCAACAACCTCCCTATATATGAAAGGGGGGGCGAACTATTTGTCAATCGCAATAGTCCTTTCTCGCCGGTAAATTTTGATCAATTCGATGTGGAAGATTACGTTCCGGTTGCGAACGCGCTGGCCAATTACATCGAACATAATCAACCCTTAGACCCTGCTACCATGAACGCTCTGGCCGGTAAGGTCTCTTCGACATTCCAGAGCGCTTATACAGATTTTTCTAAATCACACAGCCAACTGGCTGGTATTTCTTATAACGAATTTATTAGCGAACACGCTCAACCCGGTAGCGAACATTACGAATTAAGCCGCCAATACTTATCCGGCGTGTTGGATAAAAGTATCAATATCTCTGAATATTCCGGTGCCAAAGTCAGTGGAACGAACAAATTATTGGCGGATGTATACCCACAATTACGGGGCGCTGATGGCAAACCGATTGAAAACATCACTTTAAAAGATTTACGCAATACCGTAACCAGCAGTTTATTTTCCGCCATATCCAGTGCGGCTTCCGTGGCGGGTGCGAAAGGCAAGGACGCCCTTCAGTTTGCCAGTGCCGTTTCATCCGGCGTGTTGGAAAGTTTTTTCTCGTACGATCGCTGGGGCGCTGAAGTTACCAAGACGGATAAAACCGGTAAGCCTTTCACCACCCGTTCCGAGCAGAGCTTCCTGAACCACGCCCTTTTCGGTGGTCGCAACGCCATGACACAGGAAAGCCGTCAAAACACCATCATGGAAAAGGCCGAACAAAACGCCTACGAGATGGGAAAGTATGGCGATTTCAGTGCCAATCCGAATGTTCCGGCTGCAGCGACCCTATACGGCACGGCTGGTGATTATGTCTTTGGTGGGAACGACACCGCACCGACCAATCGCTCAATTGTAGATACATTGCGTAAAAAATATGGCGGCTCACCGATCCTTTCAGGGCTGCCACTTACACAGCAAAATGCCGGATTTGAGGCATTGGCCAGAACCTTAACGCAGGCGCACAATACCGGTGAACAGGCGGTGTGGGATTTATCCAATCTGGCAGAAAACAGGCAGTTGGAAGTACAAGGTTTTGGGGTCGTGGGTGGAAGTCCCGTTGAAAACGCGGCCGCTATTCCACAAAAAACAGAGCTGCCTTGGTATCGTGAAACGATTAACCGTCTTCCACAGGGCGTGGAGATTGGCTCAGGATTGCATTATGATCCTCAAAACCGTGGTGTACCTGGTTATTTCTCAGGTACCGGCGCCCATGCCAGACACAAAGCCAATACAGTTCCCGGCGCTACCCCGCAACAATTGATGTTCAACCGTAGCGAACTGGAAGAATTCTATGACAACTATGAGCAGACCGTTGCTAATTTAGAGAAGAACGGTATCGGTATCCCTAAACCTTTACAGGAACGCAAGACCATGTACGACAAGGCTTTGCGTATTTGGAATAAGGGCAATTCGGGCGAGTATGATCATTCCAGAGACCCGGATAATCCTGCTCAAATATACGATGTATTGCATGCCGAAGACAAAGACCCTGGTTTCATCGGTGAAGAGCAGCGAGCCGTCATGTTGACATCCACTGTTGACGATGTGGATTTAAGAAAAGATCGCGTCTTTAAAACCGGCATGCGCATCCTGAATGAGCAGACAAACAAAGATCGCCTGGCTTTCTCGCATAAGGATCGCGACTTGATCGTTTCGGGTGAATTGACGCATGCAGAAATGTCCGGGATGATCACAAAATACAACCTGGATCATGAATTAAACATGGAACTGCGTTATGGTCGCGATACGCAAGCAGCTTATTTCGATCCCAATACGCCCATCCACGATGTCGAGTATCAGCAAAGAGCCGCGAATTCTTTGGGTGAAGCCCTGTCGGTCGGTGTGGATGGTAGTTATACCGCCGATGTCGCCAACGCCATTTTAAACGAAGGTAGAAGACCAGATCCTATCTCTGTTTCCTACCGGCACGGCGTTAAAGGCACACACGACCGGCTCTACAAAACCATCGCCGCGGTAGACATTAACAAAGCCAAAGAAACTGCCAGTCGGGTAAGAGCTGTTAGCGCTGATGCGGCTCTGGTGGAATTCATGAACAGTGGCAATTCCGCCCCTATGCCAACCGAATTCCCTGATGACGGATTGTTATCGACCAACCCGCTCGTTCAGGATCGTAAAAGATCATACAGCTTAAGAAATAGAACATCCATGGTGTATTCCTCAAGATATCCGGGAATGACCAATCGAGTTTCCGATGTCGGAATAGAAGCAGGTGAACAAATGGTACCAGGTTATGACCGCAACAATACCCCCGCTGGATCGAAGTGGGAACGCCCACACATGGGTGGGAAAACATACGATCGTGGAAACGGTGTCGTTTCTCGTGGAAGAACATTTGTTTCCTCGCGTGACGCCGATGGGAAACTCATTTGGATGGATGCAGAGGAAGCCTCGTACGCCAATCCCCGTAAAACCGCTCAGAAGTATTTCGAAGAGGGCGCTGAAGGACAGGCTTTCTACGGTAAGGTCTATGATCCTGATGGCAATCTCTTAAGTGACGTTTCCGAAGAACAATGGATGGAAGCCTATCAACAAACGCATGGCCGGGAATTTCGAACAGCCAAGCAGTTAGCCATTGCCGAAGGAAAAGACGCCAATCGTAATATCACCAATGCGCGTGGTAATTCCGCCCCCATCCGTGGACAGGCTGGCGTTGTTTCACCTGAATTAAATGCTTTGATCTCACGTCAAAACGAGGTACTGGAAGCACTCAGCAATAATATTGCAGATATGAGAAGCGGTGTTGCGCCGGTCGATCGACCACGGGTTGCTGCAGGTACAGTTACCGAAGGTCATGTCATGGATGACGGTACCTGGATTGCGGAAAGTTGGCCGGAAGAAGGTATGGTTCCTGGCTCACCGGGTTCTGCCGCACAGGCCAGAAATGAACGCGCCAATCGAATTAATCTGTCAGACGAAGCCCGTCAAAATCGTTTGAGAGACCCGCTTAATCCTTTGATCTCACGCAGTAACCCACGCGGTGAAGCCAATACAATTGACGAACAAAAACAATTATGGCGTGCCTATAACAGTGTGGACAGTTTGAAGACTGCCCCGCGACATAAGGTAGATGCCATGCTCTACAAACCCGATTTCCTCGCTTTTAACGATCTTGGGAAGAGTGCGAGTGCCAAGAATGCCTGGCACGCCAGATGGGGCCCGGAAGAGGATTTCAAAGATAGCACCTCTGAAGCTGCTTACCTGACCAACAAAATGGATCAGTGGGTGGACATAAAATCAACCCAGGGTTCCGACGGTATGGCGCTGGATAAAGACAGCATGCGCGAAAAAATAGTTGGTTTTGACCCTGATGCCGCCAATGATCCCAAGCTGTTTGATCGCTACTACGATCGCTATAAAGCCGGTGTCAGACCCGGCATGAGTGGTGGTGTTAATATCAATGAAGCTGCCTATGGTTATGATTACCAATATACCGGACATAACCGTACCGCCACCCAGCCAATCGACGCTGAAGCAAATGGCGCCGAAGGTGCTGCCGGCGAAGGGAGATTATCCCGGGATCGGCGCACATCCAATTACTACAACCTTCCCATCAGCGAAATGAACGACCGTCGCGTAGCGCTGGCGGGTAATCGCGGCCGCTTCACGCAATTGGGACATAGACTTGGCCAGATGGACGACATCAAAAGCTATACCGGTGTGGTTGGTCAGGGTATTTCCAGTGATGATATCAAAGACCCGGCACGCTTAAGCGAATTGTTTAACGGCCCTTCTGAAAATGCACAATACGCGGTGATTGGTGCCAGTGGCGAAGTAACGCTGGGGCACGAAGATATTCAAAAAGCGAATATCGCTGCCCGTGAAGGTTTCCTTTCGGCTGTTGATCCGAATAAGCCATTGCCGGCCACGTCCCGCAACGCTGTGGCGACCGTTAAATCCCGTATGCAGGATTATCAGAACGAGTTGATTAAAGGATACGAAAAAGGCTGGAAGGAACAGGGTTTCACGCCGGAAGAAATCAAGACCCAGGCCGGTAAATTCAAGGAAGTTTATAAACATTTCCAGGATAAATTTATTTCTCAGTTCAGAAAAGAACTGGGCACCCTCTTTGACGAACCGGGCGCTAGTGGCTACAAGGACGAGAGTTATACACAATATAACAGTGTAAAAATGACCCCCGAAAACGCTGCAAAACAAATGGCCAGCAATCCGGCTCAGGCTGCTAAATTCCAGGCTGAAACCGGTATGTCGATGTACGAGGCCGTTTCCAGTGGGAAGAACCTGCAATGGTCGGACGAAAACACCGGTGAGAGCATGCAGTTTGGTCAGGGTGACGGTACAGTCCCGACCGCACAACCGAAAGAAAGAGGTGGCTGGTTTGGCAAGGGCAATACCCGTAGTTTACTCTACGGTGCGATGATGATGCGCTATGCCTGGAAAGCAGCCGGTGAACCTACCTTAAAATCCGCTGAAGAATACGGCACAGGTATGGCACCGATTGGTGTGGCGGCTGGGGTTGGGGATGCCGCTGCTTCCGACATCGGAAGTGTGGGTGGATACGCCGCCCGACAATCCATGTATAAAGAAAAGATGGCCAAAGGCGCTTTTGAGGTGTACGGTGGCTTTAGCGAGACAGCCGGACTTTTGCCCGGTGGGGGCGCTGCTGCGCGACTATCCGCCTATGCAGGGCCGGCTTTAGGCCTTGTCGGTGGTTCGCTCGCCGTGGGTGGCAGTATGTCCATGTTTGGCGCCGCCGGTACCATGATAAACACAGTCGGTAAAGCCTTGCCCGGCATTGGTGCAGCCTTAGCCGTTGGCATGATCGGTACCGGTGTCGGTATGGAATTGTACAACCGCGCTCATCCCGACCAGGAACCACTCTCGATTGGAACTGCTTACAGGGACACAATCCAGAATATCAGCTTTGCCAGTTCTTATTCCCGTTTTGCCTCTCAAAGAGAACAGGAAATCATCGATAAAGGCCTACCCACCATTGGGGCGCAAAAGAGCCAAAAAGCGCCATGGTATGTCGGTATGCAGGGTGGTGAAGCGGTAGCGGCCTGGAATATTGTCAATGGGCAACAAGAAGGCATGCGTAACGCCGCTACAGCCCGAGAAGAGTGGGCTACCAATTCAGACTTCAGGGCTTCGGTGACTGATCCGTATCAGATTGCCGCGTTAACGGCTGGTGGAGCCACAAAAGAAGAGATTGCGCTGGGTGCCTTTGCAACCAACCTGTCGGCTGCCTCATTGGAAGACGAGCCTTCGTCCAGAAAATCCGTTGCTATCCTGGCCGCTGAAGTGGGTCAGGGCAATATGGAAATGTTCTACACCGGAGAATTTGCCGGTGAGTTGGGTAAAAATTCCAGAGCACAAGGCGTTTCCACGGAAGGGAACGTCACGGCTGCTGCCCGTTACGCATCCAGTAGAGGTTTGAAAAAAGGTACAGCCGGCTATGCACGGGCGATGAAAGAGTATTTATCGTCTGTCAAAGACCCATCCGAAGCTGAAGAGTATGCCACTAGCGCAGCCCGTTGGGAACAGATGGGCGGTCAGCTTCAATACCAGATGGGTTCAGCAAAGGCTTATCAGGGTCTTGGAAATCGACTGGCGTCTCAATATGACATGTCCAGCAAGGATACGCAGAACGCCTCGACTGTCCTGAGTGCCATGGGGCAATTCGGTGAAGTATTACCCGCGAACTTTGCTTCTGTTGCCTCGAATGCCTCAAAGTTAACCAATGTATCCGCGCAGGGCATCGCTTCTGTGGTGGGCACGATGGGTATGGCTGGCATGAGCCAGGGACAGATGAGCGGCATGCAGGATATGCTTTCCGATGCCGGAATTTCCAATCAGGGTTGGTCGACGATCTCGGCCGTTGCCGGGGGCGATTGGCGGGCTGCTTCATGGCAATCATGGCAGAGTGAAAGCGGAGATCCCGCTTTACGTTACTTCGACCAGAGTGGTAATTTCGCCGGGAAAAAGGATGGCATGCTGGCTTTCCGTACCTTCAGCCAGCCTTTGAACGCGGCTAATTTTACGGGCAACCTTGGACATATCAATTTAACCTCACCGGAAAGTTTTGCCGGTTCATTAATGAACACCTCCAATCCCGACATCATTAATGCTTTCTTGAATGACGGCGGTATGCTGGGCGTTCGCAAACTTGCCAATGAGACATCTTACAATAACCAGATGGCCAGTATCGGCAATGCCATGGCTGGCATCACGCTGCAGAGAGAACATCTCTGGGGTGGCGGTACCTGGGATAAACCAGCCGAAGGTTCGATGTACTATCTTGAAGATCGTATGCGTAACTTACAGCACAGCTCACAGTTGCAGGATTTTGAGGATCAGGAAAAACGGATGAACCTGCAGAATTCCTTCTCTATTCAGAGTGAGGGTATTCAGCAACGCCGCATGGAAACTTCGCACGGTTACAACAACTGGCAGACTTCCTTTAACTACAGCCAATCCCTGACACAGCGTGGTTGGGCACAGGAAGATTGGGGCTATCAGGATCAGATGCGCGGTCTCAATCAGGGCTGGGCAATGGAAGATTTGGATGAAGCGATCCGCTTTTCTTCCGGTCGTGGGCGTCGCAGTCTGGTAAAGCAAAAAGAACGTATGGCTTTAACCAACAACCTTGAAGACGAACAACTCGGTACCACACGCGAACGCCAACAGGAAGTCTGGGCGGCTGAAGATGAGCGCTACAACAAACAGGTGGAATACAATGCCAATTTACAGGATTTGGATGAACAAAACTTCGAGTTAGGCCGTCGCCAGCGACAGGAGTTCTTCAGTCTCGATCAGGAAAGTTTTGAGAGACGCAAAGATGAATACGCCGAGCAGAAAGAAATTCAAGACGAGATGCAGGCAAAACAGCGCGAGTATCAGGCAGCACAATTAGACTTGCAGGAAGCCTCATTGGGCATTCAGGCTGCCGCCGCCGCTTCACAGAAGGAAATGAACGACGCCATGCTGGAAGGTGATGAAAACATTGCCCTCATTCAGGGGCGCTTCGAAGAGATGAACAAATACGATCGCGCCTGGAATAACCTCTTGATGCTGCAGACTACTTTGGAAGTATTAAATCAGGTGGCCAATGAGAAATTTAACGGATTGGACAGCGTTGTTAATTCGATTAACCGCTCTGACCCAACCAAATTACAGATGACCTACAACCTCATAATGAACCTCTTATCTTTAGGGCCGTAATTAAATGGAGAGCAAATGAACGATTACATTATCTTGTGCATACGGGGTGGAACACAATTGAAATACAGAACGCCGGCAGACAAATGGTTACCGATCTCAACCCCGCTGGCTTCGCATCGCTTTACTTTGTTGGGTGCGTTGGACACCACCTACGGTGCCAGCACGATGAAATCATGGGAAGGCGAGATCATCGCTTACAACGCGCTGACTGGCTTTGGGACACCCGCGCAATTGATGACGGTGTTGACTTCGAAATCCGAACTGTTCTTTCAGGATCATTTTGGAGCCACGCAATACGTTCGAGCATTCGGCAGTTTTACGCCACGTTACCTAAACCCTGTGTGGGATAGTGCCTCGAACAAGGCTTATATCCCGGTGCAATTAATTAAATCGGGAGACGTTTAATGAATAACTTATTCTCTGGGATGCTGGCCAACACCCGTAGCGTTAAAGGACGCTTAAGCGTGTATGATGAGCGCCTGATCTTTGGTGATGCGACCGCCTCTCATCAAACATTGGTGGGGGTTAACTTCGATATGTCGACCTTTACGGTCACCACCACCGGTACATATATTTATACGTTTGTACGGGCGGATAACTGGCACATTTACTACACGCGCAGAACCGATCCCGATCAGGTTCCTACCTGGATTGACACCGGTATTGTCACCTACCCTGACAGTCCGTTATCGGCTTTTGATGACACAATGTTCTATTACAAATCAACCGGGACACTGGTGAGAAGAACCTACCCGTTTACTTCCGACATCGGAATGGAGCAGCCCGATCTTTCGTTTGGAACGTTCTCGGGCACAATCGCCACAACACAACTATCCGCCATTTCAGAGGAAGACGCCTATTGCCTGGTCAAATATACGTTCACCAATGGCCGTTCTGTGGCGAAGCTCATTCACATTCAACCGACTGGATATACCGAATGGACGGGTCGTATTTACGATCTTGATGATCAGAGAAGCCCGTTCAGCGCCATTCGGATTAACGACACCAACTATATCTATATTTCTGACAGCACGCAGTTTCGCACATACTGGATGAAGGAAGAAAATCTTTATCTTTATTCAGAGATGAAACAGGTTGTGCCGCTGGATATTCTGGACGATCTGACCACTTTTTATATGACATCCGCCTCTGTAATTGATGACAAAGTAGTGGTGACCGGACGCATGAAACGACCGGACAGTGATACGCAATTGCTTGTTTATCTCATTGGACCAGAAGAGTTTTCATTTGGTCGCGATATGTTTATCTCGATCCCTTCCGCGAACGACAACTTCTACGATTTTGGTGGGAAGCTATTCGGTTTCGGAACGGAAGTGATTTACCAATCTTTTGATTACAAATATATCGCACCCGGTTCGACCCTGTTTGGTAACATGGCTACCACGCTCGATGATGGTGTTTACCTGCCGGATATTGCTCAGCGGATTGAGAAGAGTGTCAATATCAGCTTAAGCAAATCACTGGGATCACCTGGCTCCGGTTCAGTGGATATCTCACCGAACGCCATTGCCGCCGGACTTCCGGCTTTGCGTCCCGGAACAGTTGTCAGGCCTGAAATCCATATCAACGATGGAACGATCAACCAGTGGATGCCCATGGGCGAATACGAAATTGACGGCGCCATCGATCCCTTCGAAGGCAGTGAGCGCTCAATTACATTATCCATACGCCAGAAAGCCATTCGGCGTTTATCTCAATGGACATGCGACGCGCCATACGATTACTGGTCACAAACAAAATTAAGCTGTAACCCAAAAGAATTAACCGATGTGATCCGTGTGGCCGGTGGTCATTGGGACGACGATGGTGAAGATTTGAAGTTCACCGAACTCAATGAGGATAATTATTTCTATGCCAACGCCAAGGCTGGCAGAAACACAGAAGTAGAAGCGATCTTTAATCTTTATGAATTGACCAACACGGATTTGCGTGTAGCGGTGTGTGTTAATTTCTTTTCAGAAACCAGGGCACAGGCGGCTTTCGCGATGACAAAATCCCCTTCAGCGATTGTCGAGAGTGATTTAAAAAAATATTCGCTTATGTTCTGGTACGACCCCAAGATTGATAAAGCCGGTGTGACTTTTATTGGCAACAAGATCAATCGAGAAATTTACAGCAAAACGATCTACGATGAACCCGGCGCACGTTGTTTATTAAGAGCTACGTTTACAGATGGCGATTTGATGTGCTACCTGGTACCGGACTTTGACTACAACACACCGGTTGATTACGTCAATTCGGTGGTCTATAAAGGCAGCATACAGGAAGCCGAAAACTTACCGTGGGCGCGTGCTGAAATAAAAGAAGGCGACGAATTAGGCCGTGGCGCGGTTTATATGCGAGCCAGTACCCAATACACCAACGTGTATCCTTTTACCTCTACAGACACTTATGTTCCCTTAAAAACAACCCCATTCACGGGTACCAGTGGTACGGTGAAGGTGGGTGGTGAGATTATGACCTACGCCAATAAGACTGCCAAGACAGCCATCACGACGCCGCTTGAATTTGCGATCGGGATTGAACTGGCTTCTATGGACGGGGTAATCGATACCAACCAGGTGTTTGCCGATCAGCGTTCCCGTAACTATATCCGTCAGGAATTCATTATCCCGGACGTAAAATATGTGACCAACAGTACCTACTGCACCGGCATTTCTATTAAAGCCAAGAAGAATTACTTTCCGCAGGACGGTTTGAATTTGATGTTGTACGATCGCAGTATTACGGCCGATCGACCGCTCGGAAACCGCAAGGCCTCCAAGATTATTGTTTCTGAAAACATCTCTGAAGAATACGATTGGGTTACGGCGATCTTTAACACGCCGGTTGAGGTTGCAAAAACAACCGATCATATCATTTGTTGTCGCGGTGAGGACGCCAATCATCCCAACTCACAGGCTTATTACACGGCCGGTCTGGTAAGTGGCAACCCATATACCGGTGGACGCTTTTTTACTTTCAGCGATCAGTTGGATACCTTCACGGAAATCGTTTCTAAAGATGTTCCTTTTAAAATTTACGGCACCTACGATCCGCCGGGTGGCAATTATGTCGTCAGGGTGAAACGTGTGGCTGCATTAAGCGTCACTACAGATTATTACAAGAATATGGCGCTGTATGTCAGCGATGGCGCCGGCAAAGGCTCTACGTACCTGATTACCGGGTATGTCTATGGGGCTGAGGTATGTACTTTTTATCTGGCGCGTAATCCTTCCGCCTTCAATACCACTTCAAGGTTTATGGTGGTCAATACCCTTTATGGGACGGTGAGAAGTAATCCGTTGGCGCATCGTCTGGATGAAAAGGTCGATCTGTATTTCCCCGGGCCGTATGCGGGTTGTGAAAGATTAAGCTATTTCACCACCGATCGAGACAAAACCCTGGCCGATATGGCGAATATTATTTGCAAAAAAGCCGGCGTGCACAAGTTTTCAGAACGTTATCTGGTGAATGGATGGGTCGATCAGTTTATCAGCCCGGTACTGAACACGGACTTGAAGAATGTGATCATGAAAATCACCATTCCCAGCACCATGTTAAATGAAGCCTTGTTTACATTTAGAAACGGCGCGGTTGGCGTGGGCTTTGTCAATAACGGCACGTCCAACTTTATCAATATTTACTTTGATGGCGTTTATAACTGCAGATTGCACGCAACCAGATCCAGTGATAAACCCATCACGCTTTCATTGAACGACAATTTCCTTTCGTTCTGGTCGTTGGGTAGATATATCGGTTCCATTCCGACACCGGAAACTACACCCGTTGAAGCTGGCATAATTTTAGGCGGAACAGCTTTGACGAGTGTGTACGTCCAAATCTCAGAATTATCCTATCGAGTTGACAATTTCCTGCTCGATATTGGAACAACTGGGTTGCAATTGTTAGATAGGTTAATCAATAACAAAATCTATTATTACCTGGATGACGGGGTTGGCGGGATCAAGATGTTCCGTGGACGTACCGATGTCAATACCGAACTGACCCCTTACACGCTGGCGGTTGCCGCCGGACGAACAGACACAGACGCTTCCGTGTTTTCCCGTATACGAGTGGAAGGTGCTGAGGCCAAAGAAACGCTTGATCTGAATTTGATGCGGGAATATGGAAACATATATCGCACGGTAAACATAGACGAAATCTACAACATGGACGATGCGGAATATTTTTCAAAAGCATTGGTGGAAGATGCCAGAGACAAGACTGAAATTGTGTCTTTGATCGGCGCTGCAGATCCCCGTATTGAACCACACGATGTCATCTATACCCGCATATTAAAACGAGATGGTTCCAACGAAGTCAAACGTGTCATTGTTGATGACATCACTTTTACCTTAACGGGCGAAGACAATATCGAATTCGACATGAACATCAACGGGAGAATAGATAAATGAGCGCAATTCAGAAGATTGTAAAAAAGATTAATGCCCTGCCCATTCGACCGGATAAAATGGCCACCATTCATGCTGTGGATGGCAATATGGTTGACATTCTGATTGACAAATCCAATATTGTTATTCGTAGCGTTGAAGTGATTGGTGGTACGGATTTTATTGAACCAGGCGATGAACTGCCGGTAAGTTGGGTGGATGGCCGGCCGGTGATCTTTTCCGGCACCAATGAAACCGTAACCGATCTGGATATGGACGGCATTATCGATAGCGTGATTTCTGCCGTTTCTTTTGATGCGAATTCGGGTGGTGTGACGCTCGACCTGTTTAACTCTCACCGTAATACCGCCGCTGCGCATCATTCGCCCGTAACGGTTACCAATACGGGCAGTATTGTTTTAACTCTTTTAGGCCAAAACTTATCTGCCTCGGTCGACCCGACCGCCCTGGCTTTTGTGCCATTAACCAGACGGATTAACACCGAATTTGGATTAAGCGGTGGCGGAACTCTGGCGAGTGACTTAACCTTATCCGTTAATCAAAGCGTTTTGGATCATGGTTCAATTGCCGGATTGGGGGACGACGATCACACCCAGTATTACAACGCCACGCGTCACACGTTGGCCGTGCATACTACCTTGGGATTGGTTGCCAACACAAGACAAATTATTTCCGGCAATGGGTTGACCGGTGGTGGCGATTTGACGGCGGATCGTACGTTAGCCGTGGGTGCCGGAACCGGTATTTCTGTTGGCGCCGATACGGTTGGCTTAAATCTGGCTGCGAATTTAACCTGGACGGGCAGCCATATTTTTCAGAGTACCATAACAGCACGACATTTACTTCCTGAACTGACCGACACATACGATATCGGATCGCCAACAAGGCTATGGCGCAAGGGCTGGTTGAGCGAACTGGAAAGTGTTGTCTTTTCTGAGAATACGATTTCCGCTATTGGTGGCTGGTTTATGGTCACCAAAGCGCAGGGAACTTTGCTCGCGGATATTCTCGCGGGAACCACGCAAATTGATTTTGGACAGACAATGACGCCGGATGATTTTATTGTCATTCGCTCCAGTGATACGATCGCCACGGTTCCCAAAACCGAGTACATGCAGGTAGGGACACTTGTTAGTGGAACGACCTACAACGTTACCCGCGGTGTGGGTGGGATCAGCGCGAAAGATTGGGCTGCAGGTACCGTGTATGTGGTCTTGGGAAATACTGGCGATGGCCGCATCGAATTTCAGGGGGGTGTTACCCCCAGAATATCGATGATTTTACAGGGCGCCACTTACAACGCCCAAACGGAAAATGTTCGCATCGGTGACCTGAACGGCATGCCCGGCTTTGCAACAGAAACATACGGGGTTTACATTGGGGATGCAACCAACTACATTCGTTTTGCCAATGGCTCGTTGACCATTGCCGGTCTTGATGGATCTAGCATTACCAATATCGATGGCGGTAATATCACCACCGGCTCGGTTACCACTACTCAGTTATCGGCCACCGCAATTGACGGTATGACTATTACCGGCGCCTTGGTGCGCACATCCTCGACCAATCCAAAGGTGTATATGGATACCACCGGATTGTTCGCTCTGAACGCTTCCGGTGTCGGAATATTCGGACTGAGCACGATTGACGCAAAATCATGGGCAGGCCATACGCTGGACATTGGCGATCTGGTGGTTGGCAACGCGTCTAATTATTTAAAGTGGGATGCTTCAGCCACAACCTTATCGATCGCTGGAAATGGTTCCGGTCTTACGAATATTAGCGGTGGCAATATCACCACCGGCACGGTTACTGCTACGCAGTTGTCGGCTATCGCGATTAACGGCATGACCATCACCGGATCGATTATTCGAACAGCCAGTTCTGGTGCCAGAACCGAAATGAACTACACCAATTTGTTTGGTCTTGGTTTCGGTGGCATTGGCGGTACCAATGGCACAACGACCCAGTGGTATGCGAAGGCTTCTGATGGAAAATTATATGCGGCCGGCGGCAATATCATCATTGACGCAGCAGGCATGTCATTAAAATCTGACAGCTATAGTTCAACTTCTGGTTTTGACAATGGCAATCACGTTGCCTGGCGTAACCTGACTGGCGCTATCAGGTCATATATTTCAAATTCAATTTATGTTGACCCGGTCTCTTCTGCGGATGTGTCCCGATTAAATATTAGCGCTGGAGAGGATGGCGCACAAAATATTTATCCCGGCATGATTGTGATGTCGAGCTGGAACCAATCCGCAAACCAATTGCAATACACCCGCATGACAATGAAGGACGGAAAAATAGCGTTCTCTGGTGCGAGCTGGACACATTTATGGATGGAAATAAACGGGCCGCTGGTTGTTAATCCCAGTTATTTGATGGATGGCGATATCACTTTAAATCAAGGCGATGTTATCGGAAATTACGGCGCGGTTTCCTTTGTGGTTGGCGATGGGGTGAATGTCATCACCAATGGCTCGCTTGCGAGGGTTTCAGTGCCTTTTGATATGGTGGCCACTACGTACGCGATTACTTCCCCACAAAGTGTTTCCAGCGGCACGTTTAGTCTGCAATACCATACCGGAAGCGCTTGGACCAATATTGTCGCCAGTAGAACGTGGAGTGGTTACACGGCTTACGGTGATTGCATCGGAACCGAAATGCTCTACAGTTCCACCAACCCACATCCTATTCTTTTCACCGTAACAGCGCATGGGGGCGCCAAACAAATGACAATAACCATTCGCTATCGAAAAAACAGCAGTGCTAGATAAAGGAGAATTATGGCAGCAGTAACAGTTTTAGCAAGTGGCGCAACAGGAAATTACACGACAACATTAACTTTAGGTGCTGGTGTCGGTAGATATTTGATAGTAAGCAAAGGGTTCAACAATGATGGTGGTTATTCCGTTACCATAGGAACGCAAACTTTCAACGGCGCAGCAATGACTAAAATTGCCGAACAGAAGTATGGAGATTGGGGTCAATATGGTTGGGTTGTTGCCTGGGGATTGGCTATTTCGGATGGTTGGGCAGCCGGTAATTACAATCTGGTTGGTAGTAATCAGCGTCAAATGGGATATACAATTTTTGCGAACGTAGATAACAGTAATCCCTTTTATGCTAACCACACTGGTTATGATGCCAACATAGTAAATATTTATTCCAGTGGCTTATCAATGGACCCGAGCGGTGGCGGTTTTTATATTGGGATTGGCACTACGAGTTCTTCGGTAGTGACGACTACAAACTTAACCGATTGTAGAAAAACTGAAAGCACTCAATATGCAGGAAATAAATTACAAACAGGTGGGACTTTTGCGTGTTCGATCAGTCCAACTGCTTTTGGCACTTCGCGTGGTTGTGTGACCAGGTGGTCTTTCAGAGCAATTCCGAGTGGTGGCTCCAGTTCAGTCATCTGGTGGTTTAAAAAATGGATTAAGGAAAAGAAAAAAGAATTGTTTCCGACATCGGAATTAGTGTACATCTAAGGAGATATCATGACAGCTAGTTTTGTAGTGGAAGTCCCAAACGTAACCGTTAACTTTGCCTACACGGCGGAAATAGTCAGGGTGGTAGAGACGGTGAACATGTGCGTGAAGAAATTGTATCAGGATTACATGAGTGGCGGCGTGGATGCCGGTCAGGTTTATATCGATCCCGCTACTCAAGAAGTGGTTCCTTTTGAGCAGTTGACAGATCAACAAAAGCTGGATGTATTGGATATTTTCATTCTGAAGATGATCCTGACCAATGCCAAAACTCAGCATACTCAGGAAGCCATGGCGGAGGCAATTGCGGCGGCTACCATAACGATCGAAGCCGAGATGGCGGCTCTGTACCTGTAACGGTTGAAAATTAATTCATTAAAAATACTTTTAAGATCGACAAACAAGGTGTATAATTATTACAAATGGAATAGTAATACACCAAACCATGACGCAACGGAGGCTCAATGCAAGTATCACTTATAGACTTATTTAATGGCAACAGCAAACAGACGATCGAGAAGATTTTCAATGCCAGGATGAAAGACCCGAAAGCCGTTTATTCGGTTATCAAACTGCGTCGGAAACTGGAACAGGAAAACAAGAACGTGGATGAAACAGTGAAACAAATTCTGGATGAGTGGGAAAAATACCCTGAATTAAAAGCAAAAGCCGGGGAGATTGAAGCGAGCATGACTGGGGATCCGCTCTATGATGGCCAGCCAGAGTTACGCTCGATCCAGAATGAAATCGGTGCGTATGTCAATACAAAAATTGACACTTTTTTAAAAGAAACAATAGTCGATCTGGACGTCAGTCCGATCGATATAAATGTGTTACTCGAACTCGGATTAACAAATGCCGAGGTCGCTTCGGTGGAATGGTTAACAGACTTTGGAGAAACGATGGAGGAAAAATAGAGGTACGCTATGGCCGAACCCTGTATGCAGGAAAATCGGATCACACGCATTGAAAATAAAGTAGATAAGTTGGTGGATGTTGTTGCGGATGTCGCGGTAAGCATTAAGACTTTAGCGAATAAAATGGATAGCATGGTAGATACCGTAGCCGAAAACGAACGCACCTTAAAGGGCAGTAATGGCAACACGGGCATCGTGGCGAAAGTCGTTCAATCCGTTGATTTAATTGACGAATTAAACGAGGCTATGCGCGGAGAAAAGGATAAACCCGGTTTAATCGCCATTATCAGCGAAATGAACCGCAAGATTGGAAGCTGGGAAGAAAGTATGACCTGGTTGAAACGTGCGGTGATCGGGATTGTTATCGCAGCAGGAGCAGGTTTGGTCTCTTTGATCATAAGGATTTATCCACTCCTGCAAGCGATGGGGCAATAAAAAAAAAGAGGTTGGTGAAAAAAACCAGCCTCTTTTTAGTTTCCGATATCGGAATTATGCGGCTACGGGCTTGCCGTTATTTCTGATAACCTCGGCTTCTCTGGAGATGGCTTCGATCATGGCGTCCCATTTCGTCTCGTCGTACTTCTCGATCTTGTACTTGGTCAGAATGGGTAAAACCTCATCTTTGGTAAAACCGTTTTTAACGGCGATCTCGATCAGGCCTTCTTTGCTGGGCTTGATCACTTTATTCTCGCCCTCGACAATCATATCGTCAGCGATGTCTGCTTCGGAAAGCGTGACCTTCTTGGAGATCTTCTTGAGTCTGGTGTAGGCTTCCAGCTCTTCCATAGGGAATTGCTCACCATATTCAAACATGGGGAAGATGTTTTTCAAACCACCCTGTACCTTGTCGGTTTTGTAGAACCACTTGCTCGATTTGGGGGAATAACCAAACTGCAAGCTGAGGTTCATTTCGTATTTGAGACCCTTGACGGTATCCTCAACCACGCCGATGCGTTTCAACTCGCCCTTTTCGTTCTCTTCGTACAAATCTTTCTGACGGGCGGTCAGACACAGGTAACGGATACCGGTGCCGTTGATCTGGTTCTGCAGTTGCTTCAACGGTCGTTTGATCATGGCCCAATCGCCCTGTGTCATGTTGGCGGTCGAAATATCGCGGTTGTATTTCAAAGCGCGGTTCTCAGCGATCTTATAACCGAATTCCTGCGCAGTGCTGTACAGGACGGTGACACTGTCGATTGCGAAAGTCTCAACCGGTTGCCCATCGAAGAACAACAATTTACCGTTCTTGATCTCGTCAATGATTTCCATGATGACACGGATATCCTTGGTTTGATAGCGCATGAATTCCGGGATTTCAGGCACATCTACCGCCTGATCGGAGTTGAACTCCGTATCAATCAGCAGAACCCTTGGGAAGTTTCTTAAAATCGTTTCCGTCTTACGGGTACCGGTATCACCCCAGAAGAGGATTTTCATATTCCTCTCGTCAACCTGACTGGATCGTTCAATTTGGTACTTCATTCATTTCCTCCTGACACATTTCTAAATAATTACAATACTTGCACAGAAACCCTGGTTCCGCATCCGGAAGGGCCTGTAACGCCATGGATGAATTCAATTCACCGACGCGTTCGTTAATCATTTCTTCCACCTCAGAAGAACTGGCCAGCTCGACCGACGAAAGAACCGTGCCGAGATGGGCACCCTTGATGAAGTTAAAACAGATCGGGCACTTCAGTTCACCTTCAAACATACGCACCGGGACATTACATTTCCGGCACTTGCTGGGTCCAGAAGCATCCACGTATTGAATAAAGGCGCTCTTGACTTTCCTGCCCATGCCGCGCAGCATATGCGCATAGATGTTGACCTGTTTGATGTGACTGTCATTGGGCAGGTAATCGATCTTCAACCAGCGTGAGAATTTGTAATCTACAATCACGCCATCTTTGTAAACCACATCCGATGTACCGACCAGATCGCCATAAGCCAGTTTTAATTCAGTATCCAGCACTTCGTCCGATCCCTCGACCATGGCATGAAACCCGACCCCTAAAAAACGGGCCAATGTTTCGTGCGGATATTCCGGCATCGGAAACCTTTTGGTGTAATAAGCACGCCGTAAACAGCCGGTAATGTCTGTTACGTGTATCTCATTACTGCGCTTCTCTTGCTCTGCCTTGTCGAGCATCTTGCGTAAGAGTGCGTAGTCGTAGCCACAATCATTGTTTCGGTTGAGTGCGCAGGCGAGGCACTCATCCCTGGTCACGACACCGCGACCGGCCATACAATTGACTTCCATTAAACCTCCGTTTCGTAACTTTCCTCTTTCGAGGACCTGGCAACCGTGATGAATGGGAAAAATGGGAATAAAAACACGGCATATTTCGGGTATTCCCATCCGAAAATAATGGTCAGTACGCGACCATCGTTCTGGAAATTGATGCGGTCATGATAGACCCCTCTGACCAATAACTTCTTTTGCTCCATACTGATATCGACACCGATGAGCGGTTTCTTCAGGTTGCCTTTTTCGAGGTCTAAAGACTTGATACCGTTGATAAATACTTTCATACCTACATGCTCCTTTGCATTTCTGTGTATTGATTGGTGGCTTTGTCCCACTTGACCGGACTGCTCTCGCCGATCTCGCCATTTCTGTTTTTCAAGACATGGTAAACCACCGGTACGGCTCTCAACCGTTCGAGGGGCTGGTTACTATTCCCAGGACTACGATTTTCGGGGAACTGTAGCTGTTCATCTCTGGACGGATTAACCCAAGAGATTTGCGGTGAAAGAATGATGGTGGCATCCGCTTCTAAACTTCCGCTTTCGCGCAGATCGGATAGTTGCGGTTTGGGATAACTGCTACCGGCGGTGTTTCTTCTTTCCACTTCGCGTGAGAATTGCGCCGCTGCGATGATCGGTACTCGTAATTCTTTTCCCAATGATCTCAGGCGATTGGAACTGAAGCCGACGTCCTCATTTCTGTTTTTCATGTTGTTGTTTAAAGATTGGATGTAATCCACCATTAATATATCGAAGGGGTCTTCGCTGAACATGCGCCTGGCTGTCGTCATAATGGCGTTCACGTTGGTGCTGGTGGGGGATACGATCGTCATGGGTAGCCGTGCTAAATCCCGGATCGCTCTTTGCACGATTTCGTAATGTTGATCTTCCAACCGACGCGGATTTCTCAAGAACTTATTGTTGATGCCGGTGATGTAACTCACGAAGTGCATCATGTAGTCATTCTCGTCATTATCGTAGTTGAACATCACAATCCGTTTGCCTTTTTTGGCTGCTTCGTAGGCGTCCATACGCAGGCTGCTGGATTTGCCGGAACCCGGTCTGGAGGCCAGTAAGATGAATTCCGTATCCGATACGAAATCGATGATGTCTCTGACGGGTTGTAAATGCGGTATCCAGGCTGGCTGTATCTCGCCTGAGCGCAAGCCATCGAAACGGGCTGTGTAAATATTACAGAGTTCGGCCATGGTGACGCCGCGATCGTTTCTGGATCGGCGTAAGGCCATGATTTTCTGTTCGGCGTACTCTAATAATTCCTCGTAATGCTTTTCGTTGTTCTCTACCTCGGCAGCGATCAAAGCAGCGGTATTTAATAAGGACTTGCGAATGCCGTCGTTTAAGACGTGTTGTACGTAAGATTTAATATTATTCCCGCGGTTGTTTACATAACTGGCGACCACTTCATCCGGCGTTGCGTTTCCGACGTCGGAAAATTCCCGCCAATCCTGAATGTTCGTGAGTGAGCCAATTAACGTTCTTGGCTCTAACTCGTCGTTGACATGCAGGGTGATGATCTGTGCCCAGACCAGACGGTTGATGCCGGTAAAATCTGAGGGAGCCAATATCTCGGCTTCTGCCATTGTGGCAGGATCACTCAGTACTGTTCCGATCACTGCTTCTTCCCACATGAGCTTCCTCCTCGCCGACAAGACGTAAAATCTTTCCAATGGCTTCTAAGTCATGAATTTGCAGCACGTGTCCGTGAAAGGACAGGTTCATGGTTTTGAAGGCGTGGCGAAAGTGCTGCAGATTATCTATATTCATGTAAATCTTTCGTCCGCCGTCTTCTACTTTCATAATTGGGCTTTTGGGGGATTTGGCATATTTGTCAAGTTCTGTTGATAATTCAACTTCATCTGGCACCTGAACGGTGTTTCCAAATCCAATAAGGTTAACGAGGCTACCGCCAGGGTAGTAGCACACGTTTTTCAAGTTAACACGGTAATGACCGAGTTTGATAAATGTCATAAAACCTCCGTACTATAGACTGAAGATGTTGAAAATCTCACGAATTTCCCGAACACGGGAAGCTTGTAAGTTGCGCATGTGTGGGTCTGTAGAAACCTCTACGACCATGGGATCGATGTACCCGTGCAGGCGGTTCTGGATCATTGTTTCCTGATCGCCTGTGATTTCTGAAAGCATAAATTTGCGTTCCCCATACCGCAGGAAAGTAATCGGGATACTGGCAGTCCGTTCCGGGCGGATACGCTGTCTGATCTCTCGATTGGTCATACCTTCGCTGGTTTCCAATAAACCACGTACAGCGATGGCTCGGGCTGCATCCGGTTCCAGTGTTTCGTCCGGGTGTGAGCTGCGGAAGGTGGCGTGCACTTCTTCCATGATGCGTTCGGCCGATTGGGCTACTGAATTGCGGCCGTTGGCTTCACCGGTGATGAGGCAGCGAATGACAGAGGCCAAATCGCGGAAATTGGATTTACCGATACGTTCCCAGGCTTCGGCGACATTCATGCCCAGCGTGGTTTCCATATAAGGAAAGATCACATCTACCAGGGTGCGCACGTTGGACAGTTCCGACATCGAAATGCCCTGATCGGCAGCCATTTCCTGCATGGAAGCGTACTGTCCGGGATGGGTAGCCCACATGCCCTGACTTTCAATGGTGTGCATCAATTTACCGCGCATCAATACTGCAGCCAGGTCGAGACCATTAATGAGTTTGAGTTGTTCGATAGTGACCATCGAGTTGATCTCGGTTTCGGTGTAATCGTTATTCTCACCGAGGTACGTAATTACATTGCGACGGGCCGCTTGCTGGAAATTGTTTTCCAGTGACAGTAAGGTAGTTGACAGTGTTTGATCAGATGCAACTACGGGGACGATCTCTTGTTGAATTTCCATGTTTGTAAAAACCTCCAATTGTCTTTCGTATGAAAAATAATGACTGAATTCTTATAGGCCAGATGAGGCCGGTGTAAGATAATGGCTGAAATGCCGTCAGGCTCTTTCTTTTGTGTCCATTCGTCCATATGAGACCAATAGGACTGAACCATCTTTGAGGAGTAATCCTTCTCGATGTACATGCCGTCGAATGTAAGGATTTGGTGTAAAGGCAGTGCGATCAGTTCTTTAAAGGCCGTTGGCGTGTCCACGAAGTACCTTTTCGGACATTCTAAGCGGCTCTTGATATCGATGACGAGCATTGACTGATTGATGGTTAAATCCGGTCCCGTACGCCCTAAAATAGGGATACGTTCAAACTCATCCATGCCCAGTGCGGATGTTAAATTTGAGAGATATCTTCCAATCTCTCGCTCGGCTGCGCGGGGTCGGGCTTTCATAGGTTGTCTATGACACTCAGCAGATTTTCAAATGAGTTGCTGGATTTATGACGGAGTAAATCCTGAACGGTAGGCTCAAGGCGAACTGTTTTTTCTTTGATGGAATGGGCTTCCTGTGCTTTGGCATATTCGTCTCTGGCCTTGTAGGTGAGCAGGGCGGCCTTGTTATTGGCATCCTCAAGTCTCAACATCTCATCCAGCGCCGGTCTACATTCTGAACATTTTTGTGGGCACAGGCCAAAGATGACCATTTTGGAACAGTAGTATTTCGCCACAATGCTGTAGGCCACTTTTGTTTCAAGATGGGGTTGCTTATACCTGTAGATCGTACCGTAACTGAGAATGACATTCATGATTGCCTCCGAATTTTATTTTACTATTATTCCAATTGGAAGTCAACTGTTCCAATGTGGAATTAATGATTGACAATTGGAACACCTAAGTTATAATTACATCACCGTGAAAATGTAATAAAAAGGAGCTCAAAATGTTATCGAACTTATTACTGACAAAAATGCGTGAAAGAGGTATGTCAGCTCGCGCGGTTTCCCGAGAAATAGGGATAGCTCACACAACTTTAAATCGTATTTTGGCAGGAAAGGGAGCGGATTTATCGACTTTAGAGTTAATGGCGAAATGGCTCGGCGTTGAGTTGAGCACTATTATCGGTACAACGGAAGGGGACTTGGCGAAACAGGTGGCATTATTGATCGAAGCTGAACCTGCACTGGCTGAGGTTTTTACTGAGGCTGTCCAGGGGGTACTGAATGGGAAATATTCAAACAAGGACATCGAAGATATCGTCGCATACGCTGCATTCAGGTTAAACCGAGGTGTAAATGAAACCAGAAGTGAGAAAGCTGTATATGAAAATAGATAGAATTGTAGAAAGGAGAGAGCTTCGAACTGCAAGAAAGTTTTTTAAGAATAAATATTTATTAGCAGGTCACCTGGCAGTGATAATTATTGGTTTGACACTACTACTTATTAATTGAAAAAATAGAACGATAATAAATAATCGGAATAATTAAATAACCACCCTTGTTGCCAAATTTCAGAAATGAAGATGCTTGACAAAGGTGGTTGTTTTATTTTAAAAGATTATCCACTGGTCCGTGTTCTTTGTGTTCTTTCAGCAGGTCACTGTCTATCATATCAACATATTTTCTGGTCATTTCAAGTGTTGAGTGTCCCAGTAACTTTTGAAGGTGAAATACATCCATGCCAGATTTGAGGGAGAGGGTGGCGAATGTTCTTCTCAGCATGTGGGGTGACAAATGAATATCTACTTTTTTACTTATTCGCAATAGCCATGACCTGATACCAGATGTTTTAAACCTCGTCCTTTTAACTGTCTGGAATAGAGGCATATCTGGTCTACTGTCTACTTTGCGTTTGTATTTTAACAAGACCCTGCGAGTACGGGTACCAATAACGACTATCCTGAATTTATTCCCTTTCCCAATTTGAATAAGAACAGAACCATTGTTCATGTCCACATCTCCCCAATTCAAATTTATTACTTCGGTTAGTCTCACTCCTGTATCTATCATGGTAAGCAGAAAAGCTTTATCTCTTTCATATGTACAAATAGACAGAATATTGGAAACATCCTCTACTTTGAGGTAAGGAAGTACTCTATTTGATAACTTTGGCATTGTGAATTCCACTGGGTTATCAATGTACTTTTCCTGAAGTAGGAACCTGAGAAATGTTTTACTAACTCTAGCGTAGGTATGAATGTAAGTGTCTTTGTAACCCATGCTGGAAAGTCTGGCAAGTAAAGCTCTAATGTGTCTACTTTTTATTTCACACGGAGAGTGTACATTATTTTCCTGCAGAAACTCCATGATTTTTCCCAACGTAAACTCGTAATAACGCATGGTTCTGGGAGTTACCAACATCGATTGTCGTGACATCATAAAGTCTGTGTAAGCATCTTGTAATTCTACGAAAGCTAATGCCCATGTTCGATTTGAATTTATTTGTGAACCCATAAAAATATACCCTCTCTAATTTAAACCCGTTAAAATGGCTGTTTTAGGGCTCTAAAGAGGGGTAGTTTTTAGGAGCGGGAGACGGGATTCGAACCCGCGAATGTTAGCTTGGAAGGCTAATGCCTTACCACTTGGCGACTCCCGCACAATGTTGGCTATTATACCATTTTTAAAAGCTTTGTGAAGGCTGCCTGACAGGCTGCCTTATCGTAAATTACAGTTTTTTACTCTTCATATGGCTGCACAACCAATAGATAAGTTAGCGATCTTTTATCGGAATCCTGGTCACGAACACAGAAACTATCGTACCTGGCTGGTAAGGATGGAGAGGTGAAAGTCGATGTTGTTGCCTGGCCGGCATTTCCTTTCGCTGACGCCAGGATGGTTTGCGGGTCCAGATCTTCAAATTTGCCATCGATCGGTCCAAAAACAAGATACCAGGTGATGTCAAACGCACTTTGATTGATCAGGGTGATTTCGATTTCCTGAGCTTGGGGAACGAAAGATTCGTGGGGGGTGCACTGGGTGCCGTCATACTTTATTGTTATTTGTTTGGAGGCCAATGATCTGGGATCTTCCTGCAGGCTGCAGGAAGATAAAAATAAGATCAGTATGGAAAAAATAGTCAGGATGAAGTTACGCATTGAATTTATTTTACATGATTCGCATTTTACTGGTAATTTTCATAGATGGATAATACGAGATCGGCATAATGATAACCAACATCCATAGGCCCATATGCACGTAAAGCTTCCCGCCAATCTCCGTATTTTTCGAACAAATTCGAAAGCATTCGACTGCCATACTCAATGTTTAATTGGGGATCGTATAATTCAGCCATGCCGGGCCGGTTTGAGAAGCACGGACCGTTAATGCACATAAAGTTCGCAGCAATACCATCCTTAGGCATGATTTGCATTAAACCGACTGCACCGGAAGTGCTGTAAGCATTCTGATCACCGCCAGATTCCTGAAGCATGACAGCTGCAATCAAATCAGGATCCAGATCATAAGTAAACGAATTTTCTTCAATCAAATCACACCATTGCTGTATTTCTTCTGGAAATGAGACAGACATGCTGCAGTTTGGTTCTTGCTCTTCTGAAATTTCAACATTATCTGTTATAGGATCGTTGTTTTTCTCTGTTGATGCAGAAACAATCTCCGATGGCAAAAGTAAGCGCGTTGCGGCAAAAATCAAGAATAAAGAGCCCAGAAAGACACCGACAAAAATTTTAGATATGGAAACCATGAAATTTTCTCCTAAAAATCCAAGAAAATCATAATAATCAAAATAATAGCACAAAAGTTCTAATAATGCAAGTTAAAAAAAGAGGCATTTCTGATGAATGAAATGCCTCTAAATTCACTTTTAAGATTATTCTTTTTCTTCTAAATCGCGTTTATGAGCATTGATAATTTCCTGTTGCAGGTGGGCAGGCACGCGTTCAAAATGATCGAATTCCATGTCGAAGATACCACGACCACCGGTTAACGAACGCAGCTGGGTGGTATAGCGTAACATTTCAGCCATGGGTACCTGTGCTGTGACCACTGAACGACCTTTATCACTATCCATCCCCTGAACACGAGCGCGCCTGGTATTAAGATCACCAAGAATATCACCCATATTGTGTTCTGGAACTGTGATTTTTACATTCATAATAGGCTCCATCAATACCGGACCGGCATCCTGGAAAGCGATTTTGAAGGCTTCGCGCCCGGCGATTTCAAAAGCAACTGGTTTTGAATCGACTGGATGTTCTTTTCCATCAAAAACGGACACACGAACACCGTAGACCGGATATCCAGCGATGATGCCGTCTTTCATTGTAGAAAGGATGCCTTTTTGAATGGATGTGAAATAGGATTGCGATATAGCTCCACCAAAAACATCCCAAGTCATTTCAAATTCGCCTTCGGAAGGCATTGTTTTCAGATGAACTTCTCCAAATTGGCCTGAACCACCGGTTTGTTTCTTATGTCGATAAACACCAACACCTTCTTTTGTAATCGTTTCTTTGTATGCAACTTTGGGTTCGGCTGTATTGATATTCAACTGGAATTTAGAAGAAGCTCGCCTGACAGCGACATCAATGTGCTGGTCACCCATTCCCTGTAGAACAGTCTGGCGGGTAGAAGGTTCCATAGACCAGGATAAGGTCATATCTTCTTCACAAAGGCGGGTTAACACAGTACTGATTTTTGCGGAATCCTGCTGGGTTTTTGGAGAAACAGCAACACGATAAAGAGCGTTGGGGTACTTTGCCGAAGGCAGGAGGATGGGATTACCTTTGTCGCCGAGTGTATTGCCGGTCACCGTTTCAGATAATTTTGGGACAACAGCGATATCACCCGCATGGACTGTTTTTACTGCTACGTTTTCATTTCCTCGAGGTATGCTGACAGTTCCAAATCTTTCTTCGACACCTTTTTCGTGATTCCAAACACGAGAATCGGAATTAACGACCCCGGAGTAAACGCGGAAGTAGGTTTGTTTTCCAACAAATGGATCCGCGGTGGTTTTCCATACATAAACAACCAGGGGACCGGAATCAGATGAAGTAATTTCAATTTCTTTTTCATTATTCAATGCCTGGTAAGGACCAGCTTCAACTGGTGAGGGCAGTAAATTAAGCATGGCATTGAGTAAAGGCACCAAACCAATTTGATTTGATCCGGATGATGCAAAAACAGGGACAAAGCTTCCCTGTTGGATAACGGATTTTAATCCTCGGGAAATATCATCAGCGGAAAGAGTACCTTCATCAAAAAATTTTTCCATTAAGTCATCAGCACCTTCAGCAGCAGCTTCGATAATGGCTGCATGTGCTTCCTCGGCGGCATCTACATACTCAGCGGGAATATCAACACTTTCGGTTCCAACACCTTTGTAGGCCTTCATATTGACCAAATCAATTACACCCTGAAAATCAGCTTGTTCACCCCAGGGGAGTTGCAAGGGGATTAATTTAACATTTGTGATTTCCTGGAAAGAATCAAGCATCTTTTTAAAATTGGCATTTTCCCGATCCATTTTATTAATCAAAATTAAACGGGGAATATTCTTTTCTCCACTATAAGTCCAGGCTAATTCGGTTCCTACTTCGATTCCAGCTACGGCATCAACTAAAATAACCGCTCCGTCTGACACACGTAAAGCAGAAATTTCTTCTCCCAGAAAATCCGTGTAACCGGGTGTATCAAGGATATTTATTTTATGATCTTTATATTCAACTGGTAGAACCGAAGTGTAAATTGAGATGCTGCGACGCTGTTCCTCTTCGTCAAAATCAGAAGTGGTTGAGCCGTCTTCAATTTTACCCATACGATTGATTGCCCCGGAAAAATTCAACAACGCTTCTGCTAAAATTGTTTTTCCAGCGCCACTATGAGATGCGAATGTAATATTACGAATTGACTCGGTCTTATATTCTTTCATGAACCTAACCCTTCTTAAAATGTTATTTTCTAACTAACCTCTCAAACCAATCCCAGGGATGGTATAAAAGGCAAATTGTCAAGGTATCTATATAAAACGTGATTATTATAACAGTGATAACCAAATTCTTCGAGTACCTGATTAAAGAAATCTGTTATCTAAATCTTCTTTCCTGGAAAGAAGATGTTTATTAATTCCTTAATCAGAAATGGATTTGACCATTTTCCAGGCTGGTTCAACAACATTTTGTAATTTGTTGTCATGATCAAGATAAGACCATTCTCCTGGTTCTGAATCCACGATTTCAAAGCCCAGTCTTTCATATAGCCTGATGGCTTGCGGATTCGTTTTGGCAACATTCAGCGTAATTTCCCTGAAATTTCGCTTTACCAAATCATTTTCAACCACCGAGAAAATTCGGGTTCCCAGCCCGGCATTTCTGAATGCTGGCTTGATCCGAAATGCATATAAATACGCACTGAAAAAACCGTCCGCAAGATCCTTTCTGACCGAATTAAGCTGAATAAAAACCTGCCCGACGATCCCAGTCTCCGGGAGATCGGCAACCCAGAGAACGCTTTTCCCTTGATTTTTATACTTATGTGCTTTTAAATACACTTGACGTAGGTGTTTATATTCACCATTCCATTCAAGTTGAGGCAAATCTGAAAAAATTAAATGGCGAATAATGACCTTGTTGATCCACAGGTTGGGTTGAGATTGATTTATGTGAGTGGTTTCACTTTCCATTTTCTTTTATTGAAGTAATTACTTCATCCAATAAAATGTTTTCATGTTCCACTGAACGGATCTCCTCGTCCAACCAGGCTTTCCGTAGTCTGGAAAGAATTTTCTTATAGATTGGCCCGGGTGTGATCCCTAATTTTTGCAGATCTTCTCCGCTGGTGAAAGGTTTAACTTTCTTCCAATGTGAAATATATTGATCAATCAAACCAGTGATGCGGGGATCATCAATGGAGTGATAAAGAATAAACAAAACATATGGAGATAAAGTGTCAAAGTATTCTGTGATTTCACTTGGTTTTTTATTAACATACTGATGAATAACTTTCAGTGATTGTTGTGCCTGTATGCTGGATTCGGTCACGATGGCTGGAGTACGCAACCGCTTCCCAATCAGTCGGGGACTATGTTTCAGGTTCATAAACCAGGTAATATATGCCATAATGATATTGATCCTGGACGTTCCGTTATAAGAAGAAAATTGCCAAATGGGATCGATGGGCGTTTTTAATATTTTGACCATTTTTTCAATAATCTCAGCATTGATACTTAAATAAGGATGAATTTGTTGGAGGAAATTTAACGCCTGTAATCGCAGCAAAGCTGGTTTTGGATCTGATTCAGAAAGAATTAAGTTCAATTCATGGCGCAAACGATCACCAGAGACTTGATTGATTAAATCTCTAGCTTCTTCCATCAATTGAAATGTGCGATCTTCAATCCGGAAATTAAATCTTTGTTCAAAGCGTACTGCTCTAATCAACCTGGTCGGATCATCGACAAAGGACAATGAATGTAGAACTTTGATCAACCCTGCCTGAAGATCTTCATATCCACCCCAGTAATCATATAATTCACCATAATGATTACCATCCAATCTTAATGCCAGTGTATTAATCGTAAAATCCCGGCGATGCAAATCGAGTTTGATACTACTTCTTTCCACCTGGGGGAGAGCCGTCGGGAAATCATAAAATTCAGTCCGGGCACTGATGAGATCGAGAGTTTCTGGTAATTCAGACAGATCCTTGTCATTGTATTCTTGAAAGTTTTCCAAAAGATTCTGATGGATATCGCCAATCTGCCATTTCGCTGTTCCAAAGCGTTTGTGGGTGTTTACTTTTCCACCGAATTGCTTTAAAAGACTCTGAGTGAATTGAATTGCATCCCCTTCAACAACAATATCAAAATCGAGCGAGGGACGATTCAGAATTAGATCTCTAACGAAGCCTCCAACAATGTAAATGGCTGTTTTTTGTTGGTGAGCGTGTTTTGCAATCAGATTGAGTAGGGCGATATGAACCTTTGGAAGAGCGGAGTTCAATTTATTCGAGATATTTTTTTTGTCAACCGAAGTTGTTTTCGGTTTTCCAATGGCCTTCAATAAATCTGTTCTCGTGATAATGCCTACAATGGAAGAATTTTTATCTAAGACCGGAATTTGTCCCCAACCGGTTTCGGTCATCACCTCCTGGACTTTATCGAGTGAATCCTTGAGGTCGACATATATTTCTCCCGTATCCATAAGACTGGAGGCGGTAAGATTCATTTTATGAGCAATAGCCCGTTCCACGCTGCGTCGATTTAATAGTCCTACAATTTTGCCCTCAGAAACCACTGGATACCCTTCAAACCCATAGCGCTGCATCAAATTGAATGCTTCTTCGGCACTTGTTTGGGGGGTGATGAGCAAAGGCCTTTTAGACATAATTTGTGCAGCAGAAATTGCAGGTTCCACAAATTCGTGTAGTTTATCAAGCACTTGTTTGTATATAATCTCAATGGTGGGTTGGTCATCTTCCACTTGTATTAATGCAGCCGCTGCCCTGGGATGTCCTCCACCGCCGAACTGCTGAGAAATTTTCCCGACGTTGATCTGGTCAGTGGTTGATCTGGCAACCAACCGAATTCCTTCCGGCGTTTTTACCACCAGAAATAAAGCATCTGGATCTAAAGAATCTCTTATTTTGTGTGCAATGCTGGATATTTCTTCGTCCAGATCAGAGGCATCCGCCATGGCAACCACGATGCGATTTCCGTGAATATCGAAATGTTGGGTTTTCATCATCAGGCGATCGTAAACAGAGCGCTGCCGATCTGATAACGGGGGATTGAGATATTGATTGGCCAACGCCAAACTTGCGCCTTTATCAATTAAATAGGCAGCAGCCTGCAAATCTCTTGAGGTTATATTGGCATAAGATAGCGAGCCGGTATCTTCATAAATACCCAGAAGAAACAGAGTGGACAATATGATGGTTAAAGGATCGTTTCTGCTTTTCAGTTCTTCCACCAAGATGGTTGTACAACTGCCGGTGTTTTCGAAAACTGTTGTCCATGTTGCCGGTAAATCTTTTTTCTTTTGATGATGATCAATGACAGATACTGTGGTCTTCTTTGAAATGCCCTTCAATGTTACCAATGCTTGAGTATCCACCAATGTAATCTGATCAATTTTGATGGGCGAAATCTCTTTAAAATGGTGCAGCGGTAATTCATTTCCACAAAGATCTAAAAATGAGCGTACATTCCTGTTGATGCGATTAGGCAGGATGGCGATTGAATCGCGATGCAATAGCGCGGCAGCTGTCAAAGAGGCAATTGCATCGAAATCTGCTTGTTCGTGGGTCAGAATGATGTGCATAAATTCATTTTATCATTTTCTAAATGCAGAAGCCCTATCATTACATTGAAAATAAAAATTCTTTTGGTATGATTCATTTTGGAGAAAATGATGAAACAGAAACTCAGCCAACAGGAAGTTTTAAGATATTCAAGGCATTTACTGATTCCTCAAGTGGGATTGTCCGGCCAGGAAAAATTAAAGGAAAGCCGGGTCCTGATTGTCGGAATGGGCGGATTGGGTTCACCGATTGCTCTATATCTGGTCGCAGCTGGGGTGGGAACGGTGGGTCTGGTAGATTATGATGTGGTTGAGGACTCAAATTTGCAACGCCAGGTTATTCATTCAACGACCAAAATCGGCGTTCCTAAAGTTGAATCAGCCAGGGAATATCTTCACAACTTGAATCCGTTTGTAAAGATCGTAACATTCAATGAAATGATATCTGCGGAGAATATTGAGCGAATCGGAAATAATTACCAGATCATCGTGGACGGTAGTGATAACTTTAGCACCCGTTACCTGTTAAATGATTATTGTGTTTTTGAAAAAAAACCATTTATCTATGGATCGATCTTTCGTTTTGAGGGTCAGGTAAGCGTTTTTGATGCTCAACACGGACCTTGTTATCGATGCATTTTCCCAACGCCACCTCCCCCGGGCGTTGTCCCAGGTTGCGGGGAAGGGGGGGTATTTGGGGTCTTACCTGGAACAGTTGGAACTTTCCAGGCCACGGAAGTTATAAAACTCATTCTTGGTCTGGATACTTCCCCTTATGGAAAGTTGCATCTTTATGATGCCATGGATTTATCTATTCAGACAATCCAGTTAAAAAAGAATCCAAACTGCAAAATTTGTGGAAACAACCCCGATATTTTAACCCTGCAAGACACTGAATTCTTTTGTGATCTGCATGGTCAGGAAAGCCCATCCCCGGCTGAGTGGGGTTGGAGTGTACAGCAATTAAAGAAAGCAATTGATTCAGGCGAAGATCTCCGATTGGTTGATGTTAGGGATGCAATCGAACGTGAAGTGGTTTTGATCCCAGATAGTGAAAATATTCCGTATGAAAGAATCACTTCCGAAGTAATATCAAATACGAATAAACCGGTAATTTTTTATTGTCGCAATGGGGTTCGTTCTGGTAGAGTTGTACAAAAACTACGCAATTCGGGTTTTAAGAATATATTTAACCTGATTGGCGGTACAAATGCCTGGGTGCGAGAGATCGACCCTGAATCTTATTTGTACTGAGTAGAAAATGGGAAGCAATGAATAACAATGAAAAATTATCATTAATGGCAGTATTAGCGCATCCGGATGACGAGACGTTTGGCATGGGTGGTACTTTAGCAAAGTATGCCCAGGATGGTGTGGATGTTTACCTGGTATGTGCTACACGGGGTGAAGTCGGTGAAATGGATGAAGAGTACTTAAAAGGGTTTAATTCACCCGCTGAAAGGCGTGAGTATGAATTACGCTGTGCCGCAAAAAATTTGGGCATAAAGGAAGTAATTTTCTTAAACTATCGTGATTCAGGTATGATTGGCTCTGTACATAATAACCATCCAGATTCCTTGCATGCCGCAAAACTGGAAAAAGTAACAGAAGAAGTTGTCCAGATTATTCGCAGGGTTCGGCCAACAGTCGTGATCACTTTTGATCCCATTGGAGGTTACCGTCACCCGGATCATATAAAGATACATCAAGCCACCGTGGAAGCTTTTAAATGCGCCTCTGATCCATCTTATCAGGATCAACTGCACCAGGAGCCATATCAAATTAAAAAATTCTATTATCACAGCATTCCAAAGAATTTTCTTAAATGGACAGTTCGATTGTTGCCGTTAATTGGAAAAGACCCCAAAAAATTTGGCAAAAATCAGGATATTGATTTAGTTTCCATTGCAGAAGTAAATTTCCCAACCCACGCGATTATTAACTTTGGAAAGGTGGCTGCTCTGCGCAATGAAGCTTCTGCCTGCCATTCGAGTCAGGGTGGAAGCCGGTTGAGTGGGGGATTAATGGGCTGGCTTCAGAGGATCCTGGGAAGCAAAGATCGTTTTATGAGAGCATTTCCTGAGCCAGGTCCCGGAGAACCGATCGAGAGGGATTTGTTTCAGGGGATTTGAAAAAGGCAATAAGTTTAAAGATGAAAGCTGAAAGAGATTTGAAACTGGTTTAGGTTTCTCAGTCTCTTTCAGCTTCAAATTTATACAGCTTCGAAAACAAGCCGACCCTGATCAAGTTTTACGGTTACATCCTGCCCATCTTTTATGTCCGAAGTCAGCAATTTCATTGCCAAAGGATCCATTATTTCTCTTTGGATGGCTCGTTTCAAGGGTCTGGCGCCAAAATCAGGGTCATAGCCCACATCGGAAAGATATTCGTAAACCTGCGGATCGAGTGTAATTGTCAACCCTCTTTCTTTTAATCGCTCAGTTAATAGACCTAATTGGATTTTGATAATCTCTTTCAGATTCTCTTTGCTCAACCGGTGGAAGACGATAATTTCATCAATGCGGTTGAGGAATTCTGGCCGAAACTGATTTTGAAGAATTTCCTGAATTTTTTCACGGCTGATGCTCTCTTCCTGGTACCAGATGCCACCGCCTAAATTACTGGTCATGATTACCACAGTATTTTTAAAATCAACCGTTCGGCCATGTCCGTCCGTTAAGCGACCATCATCCAATAATTGCAGGAGAATATTAAAAACTTCAGGATGAGCTTTTTCAATTTCATCAAAGAGCACAACGCTATACGGTCGTCGTCGGACAGCTTCTGTTAACTGTCCACCTTCATCATAACCAACATAGCCAGGAGGAGCTCCTACTAATCGGGAGACAGTGTGTTTCTCCTGATATTCACTCATATCAATACGGATCATGGCGTGCTCATCATCGAAAAGGAATTCAGCCAGAGCCCGTGCCAGCTCTGTCTTACCTACACCAGTTGGTCCAAGGAAAATGAATGAACCAATCGGTCGATTGGGATCCTGTAATCCCGCGCGGGCTCTCCTGACCGTGTTCGCAACGATATCGATGGCATCATTTTGGCCGATGACACGCTTGTGAAGTTCATCTTCCATGTGTACCAATCTTTGCATTTCAGCTTCCAGTAAACGCGTGACCGGGATACCTGACCATCTGGATACTACGCCGGCAATTTCTTCCGCATCGACTTCTTCTTTTAATAATGGAGATTGCGCTTGAAGTTGCTGTAGATTTTTCTCGGCTGTCGATTTTTTATCAGATAATTCTCGTAATGTGCCATATCGCAAACGGGCAGCCTTTTCAAGATCAGAAACTCGTTCTGCTCTCTCAATTTCGAGATTAGTTTGTTCAATTTGCTCTTTGATATCTCTCAATTCAGAGATTGCAGACTTTTCCATATTCCAACGGGCACTTAATTGGCTTGACTCTTCCCGCAGATTTGCCAGATCCTGCTCAATCTTACTTAATCTTTCTTTGCTGGCTGAATCCGTTTCTTTCGACAATGCCTGGCGTTCGATTTCCATTTGCATAATATCACGGTCGATTTCATCCAAAGCTTGTGGTTTTGAGTCTATTTCAGTCCTTAATCGGGCAGCCGCTTCATCGATGAGGTCAATGGCTTTATCCGGTAGTTTTCGGTCTGTGAGATAGCGATTGGATAACGTTGCGGCAGCAATCACAGCCGGATCGGTGATTCGAACCCCATGGTGAACCTCATAGCGATCTTTCAATCCACGCAAGATGCTGATGGTATCTTCCACAGTAGGTTCTTTAATAAGAACCGGTTGAAATCTGCGTTCGAGGGCGGCATCTTTTTCAACATGCTTGCGGTATTCATCCAGGGTGGTTGCACCGATCATGTGTAATTCTCCGCGGGCTAACATTGGCTTCAACATGTTACCGGCGTCCATTGCCCCTTCGGCAGCACCCGCGCCAATGACTGTGTGCATTTCATCGATAAAAAGGATGATTTGACCTTCAGCGTTTTGAATTTCCTTCAAGACCGCCTTTAGTCTTTCCTCAAATTCACCGCGATATTTTGCTCCTGCCACCAAAGCTCCCATGTCTAATTGAAAGAGCGTCTTATTTTTCAACCCCTCCGGGACATCTCCATTGACGATCCGTTGCGCTAGTCCTTCCACCACAGCGGTTTTGCCAACACCAGGCTCCCCAATCAGTGCCGGGTTATTCTTGCTGCGACGGGACAATATCTGAATTATTCGCCTGATTTCTTCATCTCTACCGATGACTGGATCTAACTTTCCCTGGCGAGCCATTGAGGTGAGATCTCTTCCATATTTTTCCAATGCCTGGTACGTATCTTCAGGATTTTGGCTGGTCACGCGTTGGCTTCCGCGAATGTCGACCAGGGCTTTTAAGACAGCATCTTTGGTGATTCCAAATTGTCTTAGAAAGGATGCATCAGAACTTTCTGTCAATGCCAGTAGGATGTGTTCCGTAGAAACATATTCGTCCTTCATCCCTTTTGCAAATTTTTCAGCACTGAGCAAGGTATCATTGGCTGGTTTCGAGAGTCCGACCTGGCCGGTTGCTCCATAAACCTTTGAGCGTTTTTCTAATTCTTTCTCTACATCTTCGCGGATAGCAACAATACTCCCAGCGATTTTGGTAATAATCGCTGGAACAATACTCTCATCCTGCCTGACCAAGGCAGCAATTAAATGGATATTCTCAATGTTCTGGTGATTGTTTTCATGCGCAATTTCCTGGGCATCCAGAATGGCCTGTTGCGCCTTTTGTGTAAATTTCTCCAAGTTCATAACTAACTCCTGTTAACCTTTTTTATCTCTTCCATTGTAATAGTTGATTGTCTACTATAGATTAACAAATAATAAGATTATTATTAGCAGGATGATTCGGAGAAATGCTCAGGTTTCAAATCAAAGTCTGATAATACACCCGCAAAACTCACAGGAATATTGGTCCATCCCTCTCAATAAAGGAACTGTTATCGTGGCACCACATTGAGGACATATCGTAGGTGCATTTTTAATTTTATCGATGACTTCCTGATCAATTTGTTCTGTTCGATTCCTGTCAAAATCCCCTGAAAGTACCTTATTAATTAAACCCTTCCATTCTTCACAATCCTGATCATGGATATGAAATTGTGCAGAGCTGTATTGCGCACCGGATGCAAAGGTAAAATCTAGAAAATCCTGATTCTTAAATATCCCTTGTTTGCTGTTTTGAATTCCCTCAATTAATTGTACTGGTATGTCAATATGGATTTCCTGAATTAACTCTCTCTCTTTGGTGATAAATAGGAATTTTTTGGTTGCGACTTCTTCTTTTTGTTCAAACAGCAAGCGTTGATCAGTTAAGTAGAGGACACCTTTCGGGTCATCCTTATCTTCTTTACCATCCTTCGTCCAGACAGCCTTTACGCCCATTATCAGATATTCATGCATGAGTAATTTAATATTTGAGGATTTAAATTCCTTAGCGGTCCACTCAATGTTCTGGAGGTTCTTTGTGAAGATATTCAATTCCCGTTCGAATGAATCATACATGCCACTTATTAAGCGTTCCGATGCAGAAATTTTTGATGATAAATTTTCAATGCTTACTTTCAATGGATTGAGAATTTGGCGCGAGAAAGTCACATTATTCGGATTTGAGGAAGCTCTAGTGAGCTGTTGTTCGATAGGTTTGAGATCTGCTTTCAGGTGGATTAATTCCTGATTGAGCCTGACCCTGGTGGTGTTGTGAATCGGTACCCACCTTTTTGCCAGATTTTGTGCTTTTTCTTCAAGCGACGGATCAAATATATAATTCTGTTGTCGCAGTTCCACAATGCGCTTTTGAAGACCATTTACTTTGGTGTGGATATCTTCCAATCGGTCATGATAAGAGGATAAATTTACCTTGTTTTGTAAATTATTCACTTCTCTTTGGCTCGCAGCCAGGTCTTTCTTTAATTGCTCAACTGGGGAAATGGGGGTTGGTGGTTGACTCATTATTACCTCTCTGATTAAAAAATAATAAACTAAAGTACTTGATCGTGGTCGAAAATTAACCGCAGATTTGTCCAGAATTGATTTTGAAATTGCTCAGTCCATCCTTCCATGAATTTCTCATGGATATCGATTTTTCGGGTTTTAATCTCTGCAGTGAGATAGGAAATTCCGGGCTTAATAAAATTGAATGGTCCCGACTGACCATAAAACTCTGTTATTCTTTTTTTCTCTTTTTCTAAAAAATTATCGAGGTCCTTTAACCAGACATCACAATCATGAATTTCTCCCAGATCATCCTGGAATTTTTTAAATGTCGTTAAATATGTTTCTAATTCGGGAAAAATTGGTTGAAATAATTCTACAGAATAGCGAAGATTTTTGATTGCGATACGCAAATTATGTAACGCTTCGGTTTGGTCTGGACTGGTGATGAATGGTACGTACGAAAAACATAATTTGGTTAATTTATCTGTATTATGCAATCCAATCTGCCGTAGTGAATCCGGGGGGACAAAGTTTTCTGCTTCAAATGGATTGCTTTCAATAAATAATTTTATTTCTGAAAGGGTGTTTTCTTTTTCGAAACTTGAAATTGATTCCCGGACGTCGATTTGTTTCTTGTCGCGACGTTGTTGTTTACGGAGAAGTAGCCTTTGTAAACCAGCTAAGAGTTTTTGTTCGCTGACTTTTGATAATTCAGACTCAAGGAACTGTATCTGTACATCCAGATCACGGGTGTGAGTCAAGGATTTGGTCAATTTCTTAAGTGAAGATAACCATTTTTTCGAACGCTTCTTGCCTATAATATCAGCAAAAACCATGATAGTGTTTCGTATTCTACGAGTCATTACACGCGTATGATGTAAGGATTCAATACTTTCATCGTATACCAGGCTTTCCATTTGATTCTCTAAATAAGTAATCTGGCTTTTAAGAAGATCTGCAACATAAGATCTGATCGATAATTTATCTTCAGTATCCAAATTTTGCTCCTTTCAATCATTACCATTCATTATCCACAAAAAAGGGATAATTTCCAGCTTGTACTTGGTGAAGCCGGATCGCAAATTTGATATCAACAAAACTGCCTCTACTGTATATCTAATTTGTCCTCATCTTCATCCACTTCTAATTCCATTAATTCACCGGTGGCAACGAATACAGTCCGTTCGCAAATGTTTGTGACCCGGTCAGCCAGGCGTTCAAGATTGTGGGCAACCCACATGATCAAATTAGCATTATCAACGTTTTGAGGTTCGGTCATCATTAAATTGACAGCAAGATGATAGATATCTTCATATAGTTGATCTACGGCATCATCCTCATAGGGAATTTGGGATGCCGTCTGAGAATCCTCATTAATAAACGCTGTTAAGGCTTTATCCAACATGCCAACTGCCAGTTCAGACATTTTTTCAATTTCCTTGATGGGAATATTCAGTTTTACATTCTGCAATTTAATAGCAACTTTTGCTATGCCTTTCGCATAATCCCCCATACGCTCGAGTTCACTGATTACATCCAACATGGATGCTAATTGTCTCAAATCGCGTCCCATGGGTTGTTGTGTGGCGATCACGATTAGAATCGCATTTTCTATCGAGAACCTTTTATCATTTAATTCAATATCCTGTTGGTAAATTTGTTTGGCTTGCCTGACATCACTCGTTTTTAGCGATTGTACAGATTTTACAACAGCATCTTCCACCATATTTCCAAGCAATAAAACTTCATCTTTAATATTTTGAATTTTTTGAGTGAATAATTTTCTGGTCATGATAACCTTTCGATAATTGTACTATCCGAATCTTCCTGAAATGTAATCTTCCGTCAATTTCTCTTTTGGATTCGTGAAAATTTTTTGAGTAATATCATGTTCAACTAAATAGCCAGCGCGATCTGGACCCATATTGAAGAATGCGGTGTAGTCAGATGCACGGGCAGCTTGTTGCATATTATGTGTCACAATCACGATTGTGTATTTTTCTTTTAAATCCTGCATTAATTCTTCAATTTTCAAGGTTGCGAAGGGGTCCAAGGCGGAGGCAGGTTCATCCATTAAGATGATTTCGGGTTCTATTGCCAATGCTCTGGCGATACACAAACGCTGTTGTTGACCGCCTGAGAGAGACAGGCCTGATTTGGTTAGCTCGTCCTTGACCTCATCCCATAAAAATGCTTCTCTAAGACTTTTCTCAACGATTTCATCCAATTGAACTTTGTTTTTCATTCCATGTGCACGTGGCCCAAAAGCAACATTTTCATAAATGGATTTTGGAAATGGGTTGGGGCGTTGGAATACCATTCCGATGCGTTTACGCAGGGATACTGGATCTAATTCCAATATATTTTCGCTATCCAGTATGATTTCACCCTGCATGGATACAGAAGCAATGAGTTCATTCATACGATTAAATGAGCGGATGAAAGTGCTTTTGCCACAGCCAGAGGGTCCGATAATGGCTGTAATTTGGCGATCGGGAATATTGAGGTTGATATTTCGCAGAGCCTGGAACTTCCCATAAAAAAAATTAAAATTTTTTACCGATATTTGAACTTTTAATGATTCTGAACCCATTACCTATCCTTCTGGTGTAATTTTATCCTATCCAGAATTAAAAAGATCCGAAATTAGAAAGTCAGTGCTTTCTACTACTAAAAAAGATTCTCCTATTCATAGAAAAATCTTGTTTGCCCGGGAAAGAAACCAGGATGAGCAAAAGAAATTCGATTTTCACAATAACAGAATGGCACTGGTATAATTCATGGTTGCCAATTCCTATTATTATGAGTGATGATTATGCTAGATAAAGTGAGATCGATAGAAGAAAAATACATTGAGTTATCGCAAGCCCTTGAAAATGTGGGTGAAGATTATCAAAAAGCCGCCCAAATTTCTAAGGAACGTTCCGATATGGAAGAAGTTTACGAAAAATCGCGGGAATATCGTCTTATCTGGGAACAGATTCAAGAAGCTAAAGAATTGATCGATGAAAATGACGAAGAATTAAAAGAATTAGCTCAACTTGATATCGATCAGCTGGAACCAAAATTAGAAAGACTTGAATCCGAATTGAAGTCTTTACTTGTTCCTACAGATCCCAGGGACAAGAAAAATGTAATCATGGAAATACGAGCAGGTGCTGGTGGTGACGAAGCTGCTTTATTTGCTTCTGATTTATTCCGAATTTATTCCCGGTATGCCGAGAAAAGAAACTGGAAAATTGAGGTCTTAAATTTAAATGAAATTGGCATTGGTGGAATTAAGGAAATTTCCTTTAGTATTAAAGGCAAAGGGGCTTATTCGCGCCTGAAATTTGAATCTGGCGTGCATCGGGTCCAACGTATACCATCAACCGAATCTTCCGGACGAATTCATACCTCCACTGTAACTGTGGCGGTTTTGGCGGAAGCAGAAGAATTTGATATTGAAATTCCCGCCTCTGACATTCGCATCGATGTGTTTAAATCTGCTGGCGCTGGTGGTCAGAATGTTCAGAAAAATTCTACAGCAGTGCGGATAACACACATTCCATCCGGAATTGTGATCGCCTGTCAGGATGAGCGTTCCCAATTGCAAAACAAATTAAGGGCAATGAGTATTCTTAGAGCCCGTCTTTATGAAATTGAAGAAAGCAAGAGAAGCAACGAATTGGATGCGGATCGCAAATCACAGGTGGGAAGCGGAGATCGATCTGAAAAAATCCGTACTTACAATTGGCCGCAGAACCGGGTCACAGACCATCGGATCAACATTTCCTCATATAATTTGCCAGCGATCCTGGATGGTGAAATTGATGTTTTCATTGATGAACTTTCTATGAGAAGTGAATCAGACCGATTATCCGCAGTAGGTGAGGATGACGATTAGTATCGCTGACTGGCGATATCAATCCAGAATTAAACTTGCTGAAGTCAGTGAAACGGCTGAAATTGAAATTAATGCTGTTCTGAGTAAGGTTTTAAGCAGGAACCTGCCGTGGTGTCTGGCAAATTCTAATATAGTTCTGGATCCAAATATTATCGAAGAATTAAATAAAAAAATTGATTTCTTACGCTCAGGCATTCCTTTGGGTTATGTTTTAGGTGAGATTGAATTTTTTGGCTTGAATTTTATTATTGATGAGAATGTATTGATACCCAGGCCAGAAACAGAATTGATGGTAGAGGCAGCGATCGGGTGGTTAGACAAGCATGAGAACGCAAAAAAATTGGTAGATGTTGGGTGTGGTTCGGGGGCAATCATCATTAGCCTGTTAAAAAAATTTCCTGATAAAAAAGGGTGGGCTGTCGAAATCTCCAGGGCAGCTTTGAATGTTTCTAAAAAAAATATGACTTACCACGAAATAAAAAACCTGAATTTTGTTCAATTGGATTGCTTGACAGGGTTGCAAACAAAATTTGATGTGATAACAGCTAATTTACCGTATATTCCTGGTGACGTTCTGAAAGAGCTGCCGGTTTCCAAATATGAACCTGAAATTGCATTAAATGGTGGCAAAGATGGATTAGAAGTAATTAATAAACTAATTGATCAAATCCCCAGCCGTTTGAACTCACCGGGTCTGGTTTTGTTGGAAATTCAATTTGATCAAGCGGAAAAAATTATCCATAAATTACAGGATTCAATTCCCGAAGCCATTATTTCGATCATCAAAGATTATTCAAACCATGATCGCATTATTCAAGTTGAGGTGTAAATTGCCAATTATTTTCGATCTGCGGAAGTCATTTGAAGAAGCATTGGAACAATCAATTACTGTGTTAAATAATGGTGGATTGATTGTTTTTCCTACTGATACTGTGTATGGATTGGCATCAAAATTCGACCGAAACGACGCAATTCAGCGAATTTACCAGGTTAAGGGTCGTGAACAAACGAAAGCATTAGCGGTTCTGATTGCTCACGTGGATCAAATTACATTAGTTTCGTCCGGTTTGTCAGCAAGTGCGATGAAATTGGTCAATTATTATTGGCCAGGTGCATTAACAGTCATCCTTGAAAAACGAGATGATCTGCTGGCTCCACTATCCATGGATCATTCCATTGGAATTCGAATACCTGATGATCCCTTCGTCAGAAGCCTCGCAGAACAGGTTGGTCCCCTGGCAACGACATCTGCGAACCTCTCAGGGTTTATCAGTGCAACCAATATTGATGAGGTTATGAAGCAACTTGGCGATAGAGTTGATCTGATTATTGATGGAGGGGAATGTACAGGCGGTATTCCTTCCACAGTGGTAGATTGCCGTGCTGATGAAATTAAAATACTGCGCGAGGGAGCAATTTTAAAAGAAGAAATTATTAAGCTCCTGGTTCGATCATGATCCAAAAAACTATTTACCTCAAAAATGAAGAATCAATAATTTATGCTACAATATTTTTATGTCTGTGGTGAAGAAAAAAATTAGTTCAAAAGAAAAATCAAAAAGGGAACATTTTCTCCAAATTTATACTCCCTTGATTATCTTTGTGGTTTTGGCAGTATTTGCAGTCATTATGATTGTCAATACTTCCTTCTCAAACACTCAAAACATACAACAATGGGCAGATATATCCGCAATATTAATAATTGTTCCCATTCTATTCAGTATTTTAGTCTTTCTTGCCCTAATTATTCTTCTTGTATTGGGGTTGGGAAAATTGTTGAAGTGGATCCCTGTACATTTTTCGAATTTCCATGTTTTTATCATGAAAATCGCTATCTTTATCATGAATGGGTCAAATAAAATTGTTTTTCCTGTTATAAACGCAAGATCAAAACTATTCTCACTTAAATCTCTATGGAAGAAGGGTAGAATTTAATCGATATGATGCAATCTGAATCTTCTAAAAGTAAAATATTAATTGTTGGTGGTCTTCTGGGACTTCTTAGCGGTGTACTAGCCGCATATTTATTTCTGCAACGGTCTGAACAAAATGCAAAGGATTTGAATATCAGTCCGGGAGATGGTGTAAAGGTAGGGTTGGGTGTTCTGGGTGTTTTGAAATTGATTTCGGATCTTGGTGAACGTGGTTAGAAAGAATAAAAACGAATAATTCTAATCCTACCAGGGGATCAATGGAATCATCTGCACCGATTTTACGTTACATTATCGCCGGAAAATATACAAGGGATTACCTGATTTTGCCCAACGGTCAATCCTATATTGATATTCAAGGGGGGAGTGGGTTTTATGCAGCAGCAGGGCTTGGACTGTGGGACAATAACATTGGATTGTTAGGCATTGTGAACGAAGAATATCCTATGGAATGGCTGCATGACGCGGGGCGACGTGGTTTTGATCACCGGGGCATCCAAATCGTTCCTTATTATTTTGACCAGAGGAATTTTGTAGCATATCCGACGCTGGATCATCCTGATGATGCAAACCCCATTTCTCATTTTTCGAGGATTGGTGAGCCATTTCCGAAGACTTTATTAGGCTACTCCAGGGTCGATAACCCCAACCCCAAGAATAATCTATCTTCTGTAGTGGTGAAGATCAAGGATATACCATTTGATTATCTGGATGTTACAGCCGTCCATATTTGTGCGATGGACTATCCTTCTCAATCCAGACTGCCGTCTTTTTTTCGTCAAGGGCACACCACCACAATATCACTCATGGCTGCCAATGATTACATGAATCCGTTGTATGGTGATCTGGTTCCAACCATTCTCAAAGATATCAGTGCTTTTATTTGTACTGAAGAACAATTGCGGAATCTTTTTTATGGAAGAACATCGGATTTATGGGAGATGGTTGCTGAACTCGATGTGTACGGATGTGAATTGATTGTGATTGTTACAAAAAAGAACATTTTCCTTTTATGGGATCGAACATCTCAGAAAAAATACGAAATTCCACTATATCCATCAACGATCATTAATCCCACAGGCATGTTGGATTCTTTTTGCGGGGGTTTTTTGGCGGGTTTGCGATCTACGCAAAATGCGATTGATGCAGTTTTGAAGGGCAGTATTTCGGCTTCGTTCTCCGTAGAAGGGATTGGACCATTTTATTGTCTGGACTCCTTACCTCAATTAGTAGAAGCACGACTTGGCTATTTGTCGCCTTACGTAGTGGAAATCTAATTCATAAATAATAAAATTCTTGTCTGTGTTTATTTTGAAGCATCAAGGTGAATAACTTTTTTGAAACAGAAAGATCGTTTTCATTTTGGTCATGATGGCATGTCTTAAAACCTGATTGCTTAAGGAGAAAAGATCTTTTGGGTTGATAGGGTGCTGGGAATAGATTGCTTTTTGGTATTCCAAAAGAATGGTCTCAACTTCATTTTTCATCTCAGGAAAAATGGATTTATATTCTCCCACCACCTCTGCAGGCGTAAACGCTTTGTAGTTCATGTCTTTGAAAAGCACAAGGGCCCAAATTACCCTGGCAAAAGCCTTCTCTTCGGAGGATGATCTGGCATAATTTGACCAATGTTTCAGCCAAATGGGGATTTTCCATCCTTTTTTGGCTAAATATGTTTCAAAAACCACAGCTGCTGGTGGATTCTGCTTTGGCTGCCCGTCTTTGATGATAATGAAAATTGAGTAGAGTGTTACCACTGCCATGATAAAGAAAGGCCAGATGGCAGGTTGTGTTGGTTCATCCACAATAATATTCTCAGGTTTATTAATGTCTGGGATTACACCCCCCACACCAAAACTTTCTCCTCCATCCATCAGCGGTAGATCATTACGGGTGGGATCACGAACGGAGGGGATCTCTGAAATTGCCGGAACGGCATCACCCGGTAAGCGATCCAACGTAGGCTGGATAGTTGTGGGCTCAAACTCTACCCAGCCAATACCTGCAAAGAAAACTTCTGGCCAGGCGTGAGACTGTTCTCTGCGAACAACGTATTCAGTCTCATTTCTATTTTGCGCTTCTCCTTGCGCATATCCGAATACGATTCTGGCGGGAATTCCAATTGAACGCAACATCAGAACTTCGGCAGTCGCATAATAATTGCAAAATCCTTCTTGATAATCGAAAAGAAACCATTCCATCCGGTCAACTTCCAAAGGCGGCTCCGGTATTTGTTCTGAATATGTAATATTTTTACGCAGGTAATTTGTGATTGCTTGTGCTTTATCATATGGGTTTGAATAATTATCAGTGATTTCAAGAGCGAGGTCACGAATTCTTTCTGAAAAATCAGGTGGTAATTGGAGATAGTGATCTGAGATCCAATCGGGATAATCAGTTGATGAATTCACCATTTGGGCAATGGTTGGAGTGGGTATTCTGTTAACCACCTCATATGTTTCACCTGAGAATGCGATCTCTTCCAATGTAAGGGCAATGTATCCAACTTTGTCATCGGAAAGGCTTTCGTAAAATGCTTTCACGGGTCGGTTAATTTTTTGCGGATAGGGAGGTGCGTAAAGTAAACCAAGGTTCGTTCTGGTTCTTATCGTGAAGGTTCTTTTTGGAAACAAAAAATACTCCAGTGAATCATCAATCTCTGTATTGGCTTCGATCAATTTATACGAATCGAATGTTGAGGTCCATTGATTATCGACAAATTGATCATAAGAACGAGCCCGCCAATAATATCTGCTGCCAGAAGGTTTGGCTTGATTAACTGCAATTTCAAAAACAATTTCATCACTTAAATTTGATCCAGTGCCAAGACCGACAGTATCACCATAAAATTCAGAGCGCAAATATGCTGTTCCTTGTAAGGGAGCAGTTATCCTGGAAAATTGATTTTGAATATCCTCAACAAATCCGATTATTTTTTTCTGTTGCTGACTTCCTGGTTGGAAGGCAGAGACAATATTGGTAGCATTCCAGGCTAAAAATATCATTAAGAAAGCAACAATTAATGCAGACCTGCGAATTAAAGGTTCTGTTTCAAATTCAACTGGAATTCCTTTTGCTTTCCAATTTCTGTTTGCAACAGAAAAATTATTTTGAGAAAGGAAAATTAGTACAAAAAACAAAAAGAATGCGGAGTATAGGTTGTTTCCAGATTGATCATAAAATTCAACAGTAAATATCGTGATCCCTGATAAAAGCAGGGATGCCCATGGTTGAGATGTCCTCGTCAGGCGGTACCCTCCCATCATCGCAGTGAACCAAACCAGGAAGGAAAGGAAAATTAAAAAAATTATCGGATCTTCCATACGAACATTACTCAATAATTGCTCGATAGAAAAATAGGTTCTCCCATATAAACTCTGCACCCGTGTGAGCCAGGGAATGCCAGGATTATAAGTGGTGCCAATAATATACGGGACAATTAATATGGTATACAAAAATAACAAAAACTTACTCAAAAACCGTCCAAATTGACTGTAGCCAACCCCTACGCCCAGTAAGAAACCAATGAAAGTAAGCCAATTCACCAGATGAAGATCCTCTGTCCAGTTTGTTGACTGAATTTTCAAGGCAGTCATCATGAATGCTGCAAACAGGAAAAATGCAGAGCCTAAATTCCACCAACGATCCAAACGAGCTTTCATTTTTCAAGTGTACAATAAAGAAAAAGGTTCATCAATAAAAAATATGGAGTTGGAATTATGTTTTGGGAAAATATGGCACAAATTAACATCCTGTTTCAAAGTCTGGGAGAATGGTTGTATATACCCATGCGTTTTTTCTCATTTCTGGGTGATGAAGAGTTTTATCTTTTTATTATGCCCGCAATTTTCTGGTGTTTTGATTCAATGTTGGGGTTCAAGTTAGGGATGTTACTGATGTTATCCAATGGAATAAATGGGTCGATAAAACTATTGCTCCATGGTCCCAGACCTTTTTGGGTAAATAATAAGGTGATCGCGTATATACAGGAAACCTCGTTTGGTGTACCTTCCGGGCATTCACAGCACGCTGTGGTGATGTGGGGATATTTAGCCACCCTGGTTAAGACAGTATGGTTGCGATGGATTTTGATATCCGTTTTCATATTGATTGGATTATCGAGAATCTATCTGGGCGCACATTTTATTCTCGATGTATTAACTGGCTGGCTGATTGGCGGTATTATTTTGTTCCTCTTCATTTATCTGGAGAAAAAATACGCCAGTCAGATCTCCGAATGGAAAGATCGGAAAAAAATCGGTGCAGCAGTATTGGTCAGTTTTCTGATGATCATCCTTGCAGTTTTGTTTATTCAGGTGAATAGTCAGTGGGAAATCAATCCTGTTTATCAGGAGAATATCGATAAGGTTTTTGAGGGAGAATCCACAAATCCTTTCTCCATTGATGGTGTGATCACTGCAAGTGCTGCCTGGCTGGGAATCGTCGTTGGCGTGGTTTTAATTTCCAAATTTATTCCTCTTGGGAGAATTACGACGCCCAATACAAAAAAAATAATTCGATTTATTATCGGATTGATGGGCGTGATGATATTCTGGGCGGGTTTAAGATTAATTTTCCCGGATGATATTCCTTACGTAAGTGAAATTCTACGGTTTATTCGATACTTTTTGGTAGGTATCTGGATTTCAGCCGGTGCACCATTTATATTCAAGAAATTAAATTTATAAATTTGTACAAAGTAAAATTTTGAAAATCGTATTAACAATATTAAAATTTTTAACCTGGAGGCGTTTATGAAAAAATTCTTATCATTCTCCATCGGATTTTTTACCGGAGCGGTTGTTATCGGATTAATCACGCTATTGTTTGCTCCTGATTCCGGCGCAGGTTTGCGCGAATCATTGAGAGATTCACTGTTGCAAACAAAAAATGAAATATCAAGCGCAGCACAAAGAAAAAGAGACGAATTGGAAACAGAATTAATGAAATTACGCCAGGGTTAATGACCGAATTGCAATAAACCTTTGCAATTCGAGTGCATTATTGAGTTGATTGAAATTGGTAAAATGCTGGCTGGCGGGTAAATCTGGTTGTCCCACTTACAATCAGGATCGTTTTGTTGTTTAATTTCCCATTAATCGGAATTTGAATTTCCTGCGTGGAGGGCAAATCAATTCTTTTGACATTTACCTTTCCGGAATGATATTCAAGCAAGACAATTTCATAGGTTTGTGGTAAGAAATTATCAATTCTTGCCCAACCTTCAGCACTCCATCCACCATCATTACGTTCAAAATCAGAGAAATAATCAAGCACTGGTATTTGAATATCGTCGAGCAAAAAGCCTTCTCCATTCACAGCAGCATCTGTGACATATTCAAATCTTAGTTGAATCTCCTGCCCTGCAAATGCGGATAAATTGACCGATTGTTCAATCCACCCATTACTTTCTCCGTTATACCCGCACCCAAAACTATTGCCTGAAGGGTTATTATCATTGCAATCCGGGGTTTCTAAAATTTGCCAATTTTCTCCGTCGGAGGATGCTGTTAAATAAAGATAATCGTAATCGGTCTCGATATCATACCAGGTCATAAAAGTCATCTTTATGGGGTCCTGGACAGTGGTGAAATCGAAGGACCTGGAGAGCATCATGTTAGATTCATCACCTTTATTTGACCAGAAGGCGAAATCTCCTGAATAACTCGATTCAGGGATTAATTGTGTCACCGCGCTGCCTTTGAAATGAAGGACGTAATCTGTATTACATTTCAATTCAATATAATCCACTCCATATTGATCAACAGACCTTTCTTTCCAATCAAAGCCGCACTCTTTAATCTTTTCAGTGATGGCGGCTGAAGGGGCTCCAGGATAATTTTCGTAGTGAAATCTACCATCACCTACTTTTTTATCCTGTAGGAAATTTGCCACAATCCAATCAGCAAACAAATCATCCGATGTGATTGGTAAATTGGTAATTTCATCCATTGCGCTTATCTCCAGCAGTACTTTGTCAATGCTTTCCAAACCATTATCGGGTTTCTGAACCAAAGATTTGGTAGCATTTTCTCCAAAGCGGTTTAAAAAATAATTGACAAATAAAAAGGATGAACCGTAATGGGCTGTGGTGTTGTTGGGGTTGTTAGGCCAATCATTCAATTGGACGTCAGGATTTGCCAGGTAAAAAGAATCAAATCCAGATTCGTAATAGCCATTCAGAAAAGCAGCCAGTTCTGAAAAACCTTCATTTAGCCAGGAAGTCTCATTGCGATCACGATACCAATGAATCATATGTTGGTATTCGTGTGCAAGGACACCATAAGTAAATTTTTGATTTAAGCGAATATTATCTGCGTTGAGCATGAACATTTCATGAGCATTTGAATACTCATTCACCTGTGGAGGAACTGCATCAGCAGATGAGAAATAACCGGCCAATCCCGAACCCAAACCCTTCGCTAATAAAACATATAAGCGTGGATCCTCGTCAATTCCCGGAGCCCATTCTGTCCCAAAAAATTCCCGATTGATGGGTAAAATGTCATCTTCAAAGGTTGTTACCAGACGCTCCAGTTCTTTTTCATCGTAATCAACGCCTTTCTCTATCCAGAAATAAATGTTCCTGGTTTTATATCCCAAATGAGCGTTTACCTGTCTATTTTCATTTGTGTCAACATTGGTTACCCAAAATAATTCTGAATCTCCAACCTTAAAATCAATGTTATTAGGGACTGTTTCCGGAATGAAATCAATGCCTTTTAAGCGACGTGCTAAATCACGCGGGTCATTTTCAGGAATGTATGTGTTTTGAAGTATTGACAAAGTGTCAAAGGAAGAATCAAGTTTCTCCGGATTAATAGTGGGTAATAAATCAAAATCTTCCGGGTTGTCGTAATCGTCACGAGGATCAATTTCTGTTCCCTGATGTGGGATCTGGGTTTCTTCTGAATAAAATGGAACTTCACTATTCGAATCAGAAATATCTGGTGAGGAGGCAAATATAATTAATCCCGAAGTAGCCAACACCAAACAACAACAACAAAAGAAAATAAATAAGGCAACTAAAACGATTAAAAAAATATTCGTGTTTTTCAAAAATACTCCCTGATTCCATTAATAATTTAATTATAAGCTGTAAGATCAGTGAATCCTAAGATGTGTCAAGGGATCGTTCACTTTCATACAAAATTGAGTCACTTCTTCAATTTTCAGGTTGGGACTCAGGGCTTGAATTAACAGATGCATTTTGGAAGAGAAATATGCTCCAGGTGATTAACAAAACAATAAATAATACCAATCTCAATAAAATAAGAAGCCACAAAGCTTCAAAAATATGTCGACCCAGTAAAACAGGCCATTCCATTAAAGAAACCAACGACAGGAAAAACACAATCAGAAAACCTTTGTTGGGAGGAAATGATAATAAAATGATTGGAATGATATAAAGAATCCATTGTGGACTCCAGCCGGGAGACCACAAAAAGAATAAAATCCAGGTTATTCCTATAAATGGGATTAAAGTGGATTTATTTAACTTTTTAATTTTTGACATGATAAAAACACCAATTACGGAGAAAACCAGAAAAGTCAACCAGACTGGAATTCTTGAAGGATTGCCATAATTTTGGTTGATCAGAGAGGGATCTAATCGATCTTCAATCGGAATAAATGCGCCTGTCACCAAATTGCCATCCAGTAATGCCCATATTGTTTCCCATGAACTCCTGGACGGTTGGGATTTTAAAGATGCGATCGTCAAATCCGGAGAGTAAATAAACAAACACAGCCAAACAAACACCACCAATCCGATGGCAATAAGTGTGATTCTTAGAAATTTCTTTTTGTTTTCATAAAGAAAAATAGCGGGGACTAAAAGAATTGGAAACCATTTCGATAGAATCCCGATACCAAGCCATAAACCAATGGCTTTCTCTTTTCTGTTCAATAGTAAATGAATCGTCCACAACATGATGGTGACAACGACAAGATCAAAATACCACCAACTATATGAAGTAAAGGAAAGAAACCCAAAATATAGAACACTTTTAAAAATCAGATCCTTCTGATCCGTTTGTAGGTGGTTGGCTATCTTTGAAAATAACCAGATCGAAAGTGCTCCACAGATCGTGACAATGAAATAAAGAATAAAATCAAAAAGAAATTGGTTCCCCTGAGAGGCAAGCTTAATAAAACTGATAACAAAGGCAAAAATTGGAGGGTATTCTGTCCAGTAATTAAAAAATGGTAATCCTGGCAAACTTGCTACAGAAAAATAATTTGTGAAATCTCCCATTCCATGGATATCTGTGGGCAATAAAGCCAAAAAGAATAAAATTCTGCCAGCAAAGAATAGGATTGGAAGAAATTCTACTGCTGTGGCATTTTTCTTTTCTGCAAAAGAGAAATTAATAAATTTCATAGGAACGGATTGTATTTTTTTTCATACCCAACCGTTGTTTCTGGTCCATGTCCGGAAAATAATCTGGTTTCATCGGGTAAGTGTTTAATTTCTTGATCAATGCTGCGCAACAATTGCAAGTGATTGCCGCCAGGCAGGTCAGTTCTACCGACGCTCATACGAAAAATTAGGTCACCACAAAAGACGATATTCTCATCGGACAAAAGAAAGATAATATGTCCAGGTGTATGACCAGGGGTGAATCTGGTTTGAATGCTGGTTTCACCTAATTGAATTGAATCAAAATCCTCCAGTAAATGGGTGGGAGTGTATTGATTCTCAAACGGAAAGCCGAAAAATTTTGCTCCACCCTGGTCATTCCACAGCGGCAAATCACCTTTATGCAAATAAATCTCGGTTGATGGATTCAAATCCGGCATTATCTCATTGATGCCACTGATATGATCAAAATGTGCATGGGTACACCAAATTTGAGTGATTTCAACTTGGTTTTTTGCTGCTATGGCAAGGATTTGTTTGCTACCAAAAGAGGGGTCAACAATAGCTCCTTTTTGCGAGGAAATATCGATCACCAAATATGAATTATTTTCAATTGGTCCTAAGACAAATGGGATTATTTTTATAGCCAAGAGGTGTCCTTTCGCTTAATCTTTGGTATTTGAATGAGATTGATCAGTCCTACGACTGTCAAACCAATCGCGGAAATCCAGAAAATCGCTCTAGGATTTTGATTATAAACAATTCCACAGAGAGGAGGTGCCAAAATGACCGCGATTCCATTTGCAGTTTCAATAATTCCGTACGCTAATCCTGTTTCTCTGGCATGAATAAATTCCCGACTAAAAGCAAGGAGCATTGTGCGGGCCAGGCGATAACCTCCGAAGGAAAAATATGCCAGACCAAACCACACAAATTCGTTACTTGTGAGGAGGAGGATTGGAAACAATAATGTGAGTGGAAAGCTGATTAAGAAACCTTTTTTGGAGGATAAGTTTCCCAGTACTAATGCAAATACCACATTACCTACACTCCCAATTGTGCCTAAATAACCAATTTGCTGTAAATTTATGGATTTGAAATCGGTTAAATAAACCGGAACAAAATTTTGGGTAAAAACCATAAAAAATAATCCAATAAAACCCAAAAAGGCTACCTTCATGAAGGCTGTGTTTCTGAAAATATTCCTCTTTCCGTTCAATTCATGGTGGAATTCAATTTTTGGGGCTTCAATCAATAGAATTAATAAGGTCGAAATTACAAACAAAATGGCAGCCACATAGAACAAAAACTTTAAATCATATTGTTGTCCAAAATAACCGCCTACTGTTGGACCAATCACTGCTCCGAGATGAAATGCTGCTGATGTGAATGTTAAAGATCTTTCAGCACTCCAGTCTCCGCGCATGGAGGTGATGTACGCATTCATGGGCGCCATCAAAGACCCGGTCAAACCATATAACAACAAGGCTATGATAAATACATTTAATGACCCTGCCAGCGCCATCAACCAGGCTGAGATCATTCCTAATGTCCATGAAATCCACATGAGGGGTCTGGGACCAATTCGATCCGAAAGATAACCGGAAGGAATTTGGGAGATCGCCGTCATGAAACCCATGCCTCCTAAAATTATTCCTATAACAACCGGATCTGCTCCCAATTGAAGCAAATAGATGGGCTGAAACAGTAAGAACATCCCTTCACCGACACCCCACAAAAATAGCGAAATGGAGACGAGTTTGAGGTTGCGATTCATGGCTTAATCGTCTGGCTGTGAAATAAATTGGTAAATTTTTTCAAATACCTGAAATCGGTCAGGTTCACGAATGATGACGTGCCCGCTATTATGAACAATTAAGGTTTGTTTATCAGGAGAACCGTTATGATCAACGATTTGTTGCAAATGATGGAAAGGAACGCTTTTGTCCTGTGTCGAATGAATATGAAAGCTAGGGACTCTTATTTTAGGTAACGCTGTCTGTAACTGAACGAACAAATCAAGTAATTCGGCAATCGACCTTGTGGGTTGGTACGGATAATCCACATGGTCTTTAGCTGCATCCTGGTTATGCCAGTCGGCTGCCCCTTTTTCAACCTTTGGCATGATGAGGGCAAATTGTCGAATAAATCTTAATCGCCAATCTTTTTGAGGTATTTCATAAGGTGTGGAGATTGTAACCAAACCTTCAAATTTTAAGTAAGATGCGGTTATGCAAGCCAATATTCCACCCATAGAGAGGCCGATAATGTACAAATTTTTCACATTCGGCCTCATTAAATAGTATGCATCTTCGACGCTGGCCACCCAATCCTGCCAGTTAGATCTATGCAGATCGCCGGGTTCTGTTGCATGACCTGATAATCTGGGAGCCAGCACCGAAAGGGATTTTTTGTGCAGGAAATCTCCCAGCCAGCGCATCTCCTTTGGAGTTCCGGTGAATCCATGGACTAAAATACAACCGACATTATTTCCTGGTATTAAAAAAGGTTGCGCTGTAGGAAGTATTCTTGGAAAAGAGGACATTGGATTACCAGATTGTTTTTAATTCTCTAGGCAGGTCGGTCAGCGATTCCGCACCACTTTCAGTGATGACGACATCATCCTCGATTCTGACTCCACCATTTCCTGTGAGATAAATTCCAGGTTCAACCGTAAATACCATTCCTGGCTCAAGAATTAGTGAATTCTCAGAAAAAATATATGGAGCTTCATGGCCTTCCATTCCAAGTCCATGACCGGTTCGATGGAAAAAGTATTCTCCATATCCGGATGCAGTAATCACTGCACGCGTGACATCATCAACTGAACCAGCAGTTACACCAGGCTTTCCTGAGATCACACCAGCATGATTGGCTTGTTTGACAATTTCTGCAATTTCTCTGAATAATGGGTCAACTTCTCCCACCGCAAATGTCCTGGTAATATCGGATGCATAGCCCCCACAACTTGCCCCCCAATCGAATAGTAATATATCACCGAGTTGGACAACGTGATCAGAAGGAGTAGCATGTGGGTCTGCGCTATTTGCTCCTGCTGCAACGATGGGTTGAAAAGGTAATTCTTCAGAACCATTTTTTAACAAATTGATGGTTAATGTGGATGCTAATTCTTTTTCTGATTTACCTAATACAGGTTCTGATAAAGTATCCATTAATGCTTGTTGAGCAATTTGAGCAGCTTTCCTCATCAACCGTATTTCTGATTGATCTTTTTTAATACGGAAATTAGCAAACACTTCATCAGCCGCTATAATTTCAGATTCTGGCAGTGATTTTCTTAAGAAATTAAATTCCAAAAACCGTAAACGAGTTGATTCAACGCCAACCCTTGATTTCCCTAAATGGAGTTGTTTGAAGGCTGAAGTGAATACATCATCCCAGGTAGCCGGATTATCACCATATGTAAAAAGGTGTGCGCTGGAGAAGGATTTTTCAGCGCGGGATGCTTCTAATTTTGGGAGAACAAATACCAGGTTACCATCATTTTTTATTAATAAAATTGTAGGGCGTTCCATGAGGTGAAAGTCCAGGTTGGTTAAGTAACGCATACTATACCCTGGGTTTAATGCGATTGCATCTAAATTCTGATTTGTCATCAAGTTTAGTAATTTTTCTAAGCGTTGTGAATGCATACAACCTCCGAATCTGAATAATTAATCCATTCTATCACCAGGAAGATGAAATAAATACGATTTTGTCTGGAGAAGAATCGTCTTTAATAATTTGTCGACATGTCTATTAAACCACGTTCGCGCGCTGTGTGATCACATTTATTAAACAGGAATATCGCGATCATACTCGCGATGAAGGAAGTAACAATCAAAACCAGAATCAAGTCAAAATTTGACATCGAAGAAAATGTGGGAAAAGCGCTGGCGATATTTCCAACCAGTGATCTTCTGATTAGCTCCAACCAATAGGTGATCGGTAAGGCATAACCAACCGGCCTTAACCAGGCGGGCAATACTTCCAGAGGAAAAACAGCTCCAGTAAATAAAAATAATCCGCTGGCGACAACATCACCTATAAAATAGGAATGGCGGGCGGTTATGAGAGTGATTCCTGCTAATATCAGGCCCAAGAGAGCCAGCATGATAATCCCGAGTATGAGCGAGAAAATAAACAACGGCCAATTCACTTGATGAATATCAAACGGAACATTCAGGAATAAGAACCCTACCAACAGGGTAATTAAAACAGCAAAGGAACCTGTCAGAAACTGAGCAACACCACGACCAAAAAGGTAAAGCGGAATATTGACCGGAGCAATATAAATGTATTTCAAAGTTCGGTAATGCTCTCTGTCATCAATAATCGTATAGGAAATTCCTGAAAGGACTGCAGGAACATAATGGTAGAAAGCATTGCCTAAGTATAAATAAGCAAACATTGGATTGGTAAAGTTTTGATCTGTGACGATTGAATACATTAAGACCAAAATTCCAGCGCCAGCTAAGGGTTTTATGATTGAATAAATCACAAACAATAATGGTTCGGTCCAATTGGATTCTATTTTCCATCCCAACCAGGAAGCAGATAAAAATGAACGGAGAGAAATTGAATTCTTCAAAGCTTATCTCCTGTTCTCGGTTAATCGGCCTTCACGCATGGCTAATTTCTCAATGTGAGCTAGAAGAAATTTTGCGGCTATTATATAAATAAATGATAAAGCAATCAGAATAATAATTTCAATTTTTACGCTGAGAAACCCCAAGCTGGGACCCGTTTTAAAAACCAATTGACGAATAGCATCCAATCCCAGAGTGAGGGGGATAATGGAGCCAATAGCTGAACCCCAAAAACCAAGGTTTTTCACTGGAAAATACATACCAGAAATTAAATAAACTGGCTCAGTTGCCAGGTTTGAAATATGCCAGGCTTCGCGACTCAATAACAGGAAGATGGATGCACTCATCATTCCCAGACCATAAAGAGAGATCATACTTAAAGAAAAAATAGCGAATAATTGCCAGAAACTAGCCACATAATAGGTTACATTAAATATTAAACTTCCAAATAGAATGATAGTGATTGCTCTTAGAAGTGTTGCAAACAACCCCCCAAGAGCCATCCCTAAAAGAATGGCCATCATCGAAGCAGGAGAAATAATGTACAAAGCCAGATTGCCCTGTTCTTTTTCCCAATATAATTGACTGGACATGCTCCAAAGAATATTCATCCAAAATGCAGTCATGGCACCGCCAACGACAACAAAACCAACATAATCTTCTGGAGCACCGATAGCTCGATAAACGAATACATAAGCTGAGACACTAAGCAATGGAACAAAAATATCAAAAAAGAGCCAGGATTTTTCTCGTAGCAATCCCACAATCCTTGGGTAAGATCGACCAAATACAGTCATAAAGAATAATTTTAATCCTGAACTTTTATCCACAATTGGTTCAATCATTGACATTTAAGCCTCTTCAATTTTTTGACCAACTAATCTAATGAAGACATCTTCCAGTGAAGGCTCTCGCTTTTCTAATTGAAGAATTTTTATTGCCTGGCGGCTTGTTTCGGAAATTATTTCAGACAATATCGAATCATCATCAAGAATAATATCGAGTGTGGTGTGATCTGGTTTTTGGGTTAATACACAATTAATCACTCCTTTGATCTTTTTAAAATTATCTATCACTAACCCGTCAGGAGCGTTTAGATTGAAGTGAAATACGGCTTCTTTTTGCAGTGTCTTTTTTAGATTTGACGGGGTGTCACAGGCCAGGACTTTCCCCTGGTTTATGATGGCGACCCGGTCGCATAACTCATCAGCTTCGACCATATAATGTGTCGTCAGTAATAGCGTGCGTTTTTCAATATCGCCCATCCAATTTTTGATGAAGCTTCGCACATCTCGAGACGCACCTACATCCAGTCCAAGTGTTGGTTCATCCAGGAACAACACCTGTGGGTTGGTGAGAAAACCCCTAATAATATTCATCTTTTGACGCAATCCAGTCGACAAATCAGAGGATTTTGTGTTCAGACGGTCGGAAATGCCAACAATTTCTGAAAGACTTTTAATGCGATTGTTAGCTTCTTTACTTTCGATGCCATAAAATTGGGCAAACATCCATAAATTTTCGCGCACAGTTAACAAACCATAGCCAGAGGTTTCCCCACCCGAAACCATATTAATGCGTTTTCGAACCTCTTCAGGTGATTTTTCCACATCGAAACCAGTCACCATTGCTGAACCTGAAGTAGGAGAAAGTAATGTCGTCAGGATTTTGATCAATGTGGTTTTTCCGGCACCATTAGGGCCTAACAAACCAAATAATTCACCTTTTTTTATTTCCAGATCGACATTTTCTAGGGCAATCAATTCTTTAAATTTTTCTTTGCGATTGTTACGGATTTTATAGATGCGACCGAGATGATTCGTTTTTATTGCGACTGAATTTTCCATAATGAACCCTTTTATGTCACCATGATGTTCTAAATTCCCAGGGGAAGAAAGCTTTTTAAATGCTTGCTGATTATATCGTAATCTGTAGAATTTATAGAAAATTTTTCTCAAGTAATAATGAATATCCTGGCTTGTTTTATACTAGCTTGTCACTTGACACAGGTCTTTCTTCAGAGTAGAATTTCTTTCACCCTGACAGAGGGCCTGTAGCGCAGTTGGGAGCGCGCTTCAATCGCACTGAAGAGGCCGAGGGTTCGAATCCCTCCAGGTCCACTGAGGTGCAACCTCTACGAAAACGGATCAGGTTAACAAAAGATACAAATGGGCCCATAGCGCAGTTGGGAGCGCGTCTCAATGGCATTGAGAAGGCCGAGGGTTCGAATCCCTCTGGGTCCACTTCAAATTTCCACCAAAACACCAGGAGATATAATTAATTATCTGAGGTGTTTTTTATATTAACATCAAGATTGATTCCTCCGTTTTTATAGCCAAAAGTATTAAAGGAGCAAATAAAATGCGTTTCGAAGAATGTAATTGGATGGATATTGAAAGTTATTTAAAAAATGATGACCGGGTCATGTTGGTGATTGGCGCATGTGAGCAACATGCTTATTTGAGTCTTCTGACCGATGTCCGAATACCTTTAGCACTTGCGGATGCTGCATCGACAGAGACAGGAGTCATCGTGGCTCCTGTTGTTAATTTTGGTATTTCTCCCTATTTCTTAAGTTATCCGGGAACAATCAGTCTTCGGGTAAATACTTTAATGAATGTAGCCGAAGATATTTTGGAAAGTCTTTATATAACCGGATTCAGAAAGATATTAATACTGAATGGACATGGTGGAAATGACCCGGTACGGGGGAGATTGAATGAATTGCTCAACAAATATCCTGATCTTCGAATCGCCTGGTACTCCTGGTGGCAATCACATAGCGTGGAAAAAATTGCGATGGACAATGACATTAAACCTGCCCATGCGAATTGGTTGGAAGCCTTTCCTTTTACCAAAGTTGTTGAATTACCAGACAATATAAAAAATCCCTCACATTATCATGGATTATTAAGTGCTGAGGAAACAAAAAATGTATTTCAGGATGGATCTTTTGGCGGCCCTTATGAAGTGGAAAGCTCTATTATGAATGATATTTTTTACGCCTCGTACGAGGATATACTAGCATTAGTGAAATTTGAATAACTATTTTTTTGATTTGGATCAATCAAGTTTCGTAGGAATTTTTTAATATTGCACAAGAAATTAATCCTTTGGTTAAAAAAATTTCCAATTCTATTTATTTTCTCGATATTATTCTTTGAATTCGGGACAATTTTATTAATATTTCAACTTAAAATTGCTTCTCGAGTCATCAATGATGTGATTTTTTTCAACCACTCCTTTGAGCAATTATCCAATTTCCTTTTGCTTTTACTTTTTCTAATTATATTCAGAGGCGTCTTTCAATTTTCAGGTGAAGTCCTCATAAAAAAAATCACACAAAAAATTAAAAGTTTTTTGAGAAAAAAATTATCCTACAGTCTTTTTGAGAACACTCAAGTCAGAAATATCCATTCGGGAAGCATAATAAGCATTTTTTATGATCGGGTGGAAGCAATTGAAGATTACTACTCACTTTATATCCCGCAAGTTATTTTATCCATCCTCATTCCGGTCAGCATTTTGTTCTTTGTTTTTCCGATGGACTTACTCTCCGGGCTCGTTTTTTTTGTGACTGCGCCATTAATTCCATTTTTTATGTTTTTGATAGGAAAATTCAGTGAAAAAATCAATCAAAGACAATGGCGATCATTAAGTAAATTAACCACATTCTTTTTGGATTCAATTCGGGGTTTAAAGACCATCCTGATATTTAATCAACGTGATGAGCACATTGAAAGAATAAGACGGGCAAACAATGATTATCAACAAAAATCGATGGCTGTTCTACAGATTACGTTCTTGTCAGCCTTCATTCTGGAATTGGTCAGCACGTTATCAATTGCTATTGTGGCTGTTGAAATTGGATTACGGCTGCTATATTTTAAGATTTCTTTCGAACAAGCCTTTTTTATTCTTCTCATTGCCCCAGAATTTTATTTACCATTGAGAAATTTAGGGCTTCGATTTCATGCAGCTATGAATGGGGTTGAGGCTTACCAGGAAATCCATTCAATAATTACCCAGCCAGAACGGATAAATGATCTAAAAAATTTACCTTATGATGAAAAACATGTGCAAATATTAAGGGTTGAAAATTTATCCCTGCAATACCTAAATCAAACACGTCCCATTATTGAAAAATTCTCTTTTGATTTTGAAAAGGGCAAGCATTATGCTATTGTTGGTGCTAATGGTACGGGGAAATCTACTTTTTTCCGCAGCTTACTCCGTTTGAGTAATCCTTTAAGAGGAAAAATCTTAATTGATGGAATAAATATCAATGACCTAGACCGAAAAATTTATTATTCCCACATCGCCTGGTTACCGCAGGATCCTGCCATATTCAATGGGAGTTTCCTGGAGAATTTGATAATTGCAAACATGGAAACGGATCAAAATGAGATTGAGAATATTCTTGAAATTGTTGGGATAAATGATTTTATTGATACTTTCCCCACTAAATATCATACTGAAATTCAGGAGTTTGGGAAAACGATCAGCAGCGGTCAACGGCAACGAATTGGCTTGGCGCGGTTATTGTTGCGTAAACCGTCTATTGTTTTATGCGATGAACCAACCGCATTTTTGGATCCCATATCAGAAGAGCTCATCTCAAAAAGACTTGAATGCTTCCGCAAAGAAAGAATATCAATCACGATTGCGCACAGACTTCATACCGTAAAGCAAGCTGATTCGCTTTTATTTTTTCAGAAAGATAAACCAGTACTTACAGGTTCTTTTGATGGTTTGATTGCAGAAAACGAAAGTTTCCGAAATTTTATTAAATTTTATTTCGGGGAATATTTGAATGATTAAGAATTTTTGGCATTTTGCAAAATCTTCCTGGGTTGGAATAGCTTTATCCATTATTCTAGCCTGCCTGACAATCCTTAGCACGGTTGCATTAATGGGTGTTTCAGCTTACTTAATCATTTTGGCAGGGTTTCATCCATCGATTGCATTAATGCAAGTATCGATTGTCGGTGTCAGATTTTTTGGAATCTCTCGTAGCCTTTTCAGATACCTCGAACGCTTACAGACACATAAAGTCAACTTTCGTATCCTGGGTAATCTACGATTATCCATATTTTCAAAACTTTCAGAGCATTATTATCAATTAATAGATAAACATACAAGTTCGAACTTCTTAACCCTCGTCATCAATGATATTAATCAAATGGAAAATTTATTTGTGCGCCTGCTATCTCCGGCGATCGTGGCGTTGTTAATAAGCATACTGGTCGGTATCTTTTTGGGATTCCAGGCAATTGAGATATTATTTGTTTATCTTTTTGGGTATGTACTTATTGGAATTGCCATCCCTTTTTTCTCTATAAAAATGAGCCGACTTTCGAAGGGGAAATTGGAAGAATCTCAGAGAAAATTCCAATCTTCCTTAATCAATTTCAATCAATTTTTGGATGAAGCAATATTTTATCAGGCTGAATCAAAATTAAAAAAAGATTTAGAAAAGGCTACCCTGACGTTAGAAAAAGAACAAACCAGGACGGTTATCTGGCAATCTGTGTGGCAATTGCTTAGTTTTTATTCGATACAAGCAATTTTCTTACTGGTATTAGCTTTCAGTATCTATCTGGCAAACAATGAGAAATTGGATCTTTTAATGGTTGGCGTGATTTTTCTGGTCGTTTTAACCAGCTTTGAGGTACTGTCAAATATTCCTTCTATGGCTTATCTCTATGGAGATATTGAGCGTGCCAGCTGTAGAATTCAAGAAATTGAAGAAATTTCAGCCGTTCATTATAAGAATTTTCTAGATATCTATCAGGATATTTTTCCAATAAGACTCAGGGACGTTTCTTACGCTTACGACAGCCATCCGTCCGTTCAGGCAGTTCAAAATATCAATATTGGACTATCAAGAGGGGAGAAAATCGCGATCGTTGGCATGAATGGTTCAGGAAAGACCACGTTAATCGAACTCCTTATAGGTCTTCGAGATAATTATTGTGGGAGCATATTATTAGGAACCCAGGAATTAACAAAAATTCCCAAAAATATGCTTCGACAAACATTCGGATACCTACCAGCAAATCCGTTTATGTTTGCAGCGACGCTGAGGCAGAATCTACTTTTGGCAAAGCCAAACGCTGATGATAATGAGCTCATGCAAGTACTGCAGAGTGTGGATTTGTTCCATCCCCCAAGTCTGGCGTTAGATACACAATTGGATGAGTTCGGGAAGAATTTATCAAGTGGGGAAGTTCAACGATTGGCGATTGCCCAATCCATTTTGATGGATGCCCCGGTTCAGATATTTGATGAACCTTTTGCCAACTTAGATCCTGAATCGGCATTCAAAATTGATCAACTGATCCGAGAAAAATTTCAGGACAAAACCATTATTTTTGTTACCCATCGATATATTAATATGGAAATTTTCAATCAAATTTATGTTTTGGAAGAAGGCAAAGTCATCCAAAAGGGCACCCATAATGAGTTGTTGAAAAAAATTGGAAAATACGCTGAACTTTTGAAAAGCAGTAATTTTTAAATTACCAAAAAACTATCAATAATTTATTGATTTCATAAAGTAAAATGGGTTATAATAGTTATATTAATTTTATTTGATTATTATCATTGCGGATCACTTTTTGATCTTGAAATTGTTTTCTCTCATGATTAATGGGAGTTAATAAAAACATAACAATCGGTATACGATTGAACAATTGATGAATGGAAATTTTCAGGAAATGAAGCAAAGCATCTGTGAATTCATGAATTCATATCGATTTCTGAAATAAATCATTAAATCTGAGAAAGTTACTGGTTGAGAAACAAGGTCATCCGAATCCGCACATAGATTTGATGGCTAAAGAATGCAAAAAACCATAACGGCATTAACGGTTCAGAAAAAAAACCCAAATCGAGTGAACATTTTTCTTGATGGTGTTTTTTCATTCGGTTTATACATCGTAAATGCAAGGCATCTTAAAGTGGGGCAAATAATTTCTCAAAACGTAATCGATCAACTTTTGAAGGAAGATCAGATTGAAGATGGTTTTCAAAAAGCCCTTAGATTTATT
>SWCC01016005.1_pt1 | contig 135559 bp, 125 predicted proteins | sample 4692971 | NCBI WGS metagenome assembly SWCC01 (sample SAMN10267277, study PRJNA491770) | bioreactor metagenome | isolation source: DHS bioreactor inoculated with subseafloor sediment | place: Japan: off Shimokita Peninsula | collected 2006-08
CCCCCCCGCGAACCTTACAACCCCTCCGCACTGCAGCGCCGAACCTACGGCACCGTCGGCCTGACCCTGCTGGTCGGGCTTTACCTGCTGACTGGCCTCACCGGGCACGAACCCTGGCGCGGCGACGACGCACGCCACTTCGGCCCGGTGTTCTCGATGCTGCAGGGCGAAGGCCTGCTGTTCCCCGCCATCGCCGGCCTGCCCTTTCCTGATTTTCCGCCGCTGTATTACTGGGTCGCTGCGCTGCTGGCAACGCTCACCGGAAGCATCCTGCCACCCCACGATGGCGCACGACTCGCCAGCGCCGTTTTCACGGCAATGACGGTGTACTGGATTGCGCGCGCCGCCGAACGCTTCTACGGGCGCCCGGCGCGCACACCCGCGGCCCTGCTGACCCTTGGCAGCCTCGGGCTGGTACTGCACGCTCACGAAACCCAGCCAATGCTCGCCCTGATGGCGATGGTTGCGCTCGTGATCAACGGGCTTGCCAGAGTTCCCCAGCAGCCCGTCGGCGGCAGCCTTCAGGCAGGCCTGGGCAGCGCCCTCGCACTGCTCGCCGGCGGCCTGAGTGGCGCGATCCTGACCCTGCCGCTTTTTCTTCTGGTCATGACGGCCTGCCCCGACTGCCGCAACCCCCGGGCCAGCGGCGGCCTGCTGGCGGGTCTCTCGCTGGCAACAATCCTGGGCGCCCTGTGGCCCCTGCTCATACACCTGACCGAGCCGGAACTCCTTTCCCTCTGGCTGCACCGGGAATGGACCTCGCTCACCAGCGATGCACTGCGCGGCGGCGACCTCAATCGCCTCGCCGAACTGTTGAGCTGGTTTGCGTGGCCGCTCTGGCCCATCGCGCTCTGGGCACTGTGGCGGGCTCGACGCCGTATGCTGGAACTGCGCTGGATGCTGCCGCTGCTGTCCGCGCTGATTGCGATCGGCATCATCATCGCCGAGGGCGATCTCTCACCGACGGCGGCCCTGCCCCTGCTTCCCTCCGTCGCCCTGCTTGCCGCGGGTGGTGTTCCGGTATTGCGGCGTGGCGCGGCCAATGCCTTCGACTGGTTTGGCGTGATGAGCTTCGGGGTCTTCGCCACCCTGGTCTGGATCGCGTGGACCGCTCAGGCCTATGCATGGCCGCCGGGGCTGGCGCGCCATATCGCACGGGTAACGCCGTCCTTCACCCATGGCGACGGATTGCTGCAACCGGCCATCGGCATTGCGATCTGCGCACTCTGGATCGTGCTGGTGTGGCGCCTGCCACGCACGACGACACGCGCAACAGCGAACTGGGCCATGGGCATGACCATGCTGTGGTGCCTCGCGGTCACCTTGCTGATGCCCTGGTTCGACTACGGCCGCAGCTACCGCCCGGCGGTGACGTCGCTGCAGCAGGCCCTGCGCCCCCACAAGGCTGAATGTGTCGCAAGCACGGGGCTCCCCGACGCGGTGCGCAGCGCGCTCGACTACTATGCGGGCATTCGCCCCGCGCTCACCCGCGACGGCACCACGCCCTGCCGGCTTCTGCTGACCTATTCAGTCCGCCGCCAAGCCGACGGAAAACCGGGCAGTGGATGGCAGCCGGTGTGGGAGTATCGGCGTGGCGGCGGTAAACAGCTGGAAGTGCTTCAGCTCTACCTTCGCACCGACAGCAACTGACAAACCTGCGTGCCGCAGCCGCGGCGTCCCGCCAAATGAAACGAGGCCAGCGGCATGAATTGCGGCTGGCCTCGAACAAGGCAGGTGCAGCGTGCGCGCGTGTCAGCCCAGACGCAGGAAGTTGTCCCGGTAGTGCGCCAGCTCGGCAATGGACTCCTGGATATCGGCCAGCGCGGTGTGCGCCCCGGCCTTCTTGACGCCCTTGTACACCTCCGGATTCCAGCGCTTCGCCAGCTCCTTCAGCGTCGACACATCGAGGTTGCGGTAATGGAACCAGGCCTCGAACTGCGGCATGTAGCGCACCAGGAAGCGACGGTCCTGCCCCACCGAATTGCCGCACATGGGCGACGTACGCGACGGCGTCCATTCCTGCAGAAACGCCAGCATCTGCGCCTCGGCTTCAGCCTCGGAGACGGTGGACGCACGCACCCGATCGATCAGACCCGACTTGCCATGGGTATTCTTGTTCCAGTCATCCATCGCATCGAGCACGCTGTCGGGCTGATGTACCACGATCACCGGCGCTTCGGCGACGGTATTGAGATCGCTGTCGGTAATGACGACCGCGATTTCGATGATGCGATCGGTGTCCGGTTCGAGGCCGGTCATTTCCATGTCCAGCCAGATGAGGTGATTCTGATCCTGTGCCATAATCCTTGAGCCTTTCGTGCGCCGGGCGGGCTGTCCGCGGCGAGATGAAACATTCCCGGCCGCGATTGTGTCACATAATGGTCCATCACTTCCCGTCGGCTTTCCCGGATGTCCCCACACCTGTTTACCGTACTCTTCCTCATTGCGCTCAGCAGCACGCTCCTCGTCAAGACGGGCCTCATGCTGCGCCAGATCCGGCACGTGCGCGCTCACCGCAATGCCGTGCCAGATGCGTTTGCCGACAGCATCGGGCTTGAGGCACACCAGCGGGCTGCGGACTACACCGCCGAGCGGGTGCGACTCAGCCTGGTCGAGCTCGCAGTCTCGGCGGTTTTCGTACTCGCACTCACCATCGGCGGCGGCCTTCAGCTCATCAGCACCCTCTGTGCAGGACTGTTCGATGCAGGCTCCATCGCCCATGGTGCCGCGCTGCTGGCCATGCTCGGCGTAATCAGCTGGGTGATCGATCTGCCTTTCTCCCTGTACCGTACCTTCGTCCTGGAAAAGCGCTACAACTTCAATCGCATGACACCCGCCCTGTTCGTCTCCGACAGCCTCAAGCAGGCGGCGCTGGCAGCGGTGATCGGCCTTCCGCTCCTCACCGGCGTGCTGTGGCTGATGGCCGCAATGGGCGCAGCGTGGTGGGTCTGGGTGTGGGCGGTCTGGCTCGGCTTCAACCTGCTCGTCCTGCTGATCTGGCCGACCTTCATTGCGCCGCTGTTCAACCGTTTCAGCCCGCTCGCCGACGAGCAGCTCAAGCACCGCGTCGAATCGCTGCTCGAACGCTGCGGCTTCCGCTCCAAGGGGCTTTTCGTGATGGACGGCTCGCGCCGCTCCGCGCACGGCAACGCCTACTTCACCGGCTTTGGCGCGTCAAAGCGCATCGTGTTCTTCGACACCCTGCTCGACAAGCTCACGCCCCAGGAGGTCGAGGCCGTGCTTGCACATGAACTCGGCCATTTCCACCACAAGCACATCGTCAAGCGCCTGCTGGTGCTCGCCCCGGCCAGCCTCGCGCTGTTTGCGCTGCTTGGATGGCTGCTCTCGCAACCCGCCTTCTTCAACGGCCTGGGCGTGACTCAGACCGGCACCGCAGCCGGGCTCGCCCTGTTCTTCGTCGCGCTGCCCTGGTTCACCTTTGCCCTGACGCCGCTGATGAGCCAGTGGTCACGCCGCCATGAATTTGAAGCAGACCGCTACGCAGCCAGCCATACTCAGGCAAACGACCTGGTCAGCGCGCTGGTAAAGCTCTACCGCGACAATGCTTCGACACTCACGCCCGACCCGGTGTACTCCGACTTCTTCGACTCACACCCGCCGGCTGCAGTGCGTATTGCACGGCTTCAGGGCTGACACACCCGGAGCCGTGACGGAGAACAACAAGGAGGATGACATGAAAAAACATCTACTGATCGCGCTTGGCTCCACGCTGATGCTCAGCCTTCCGGCTGCCGCAGATCCGTTTGCGGAAGCCGACATCAAGCTGGGCGGCGAGATGCACGGCAAACTGTGCGTCGCCTGTCATGAACAGAAGTACGGCGGCAAGGACGGCTCGGACATCTATATCCGGGTTGATCGCCGCGTCAATTCGCCCAGCGCCCTGAGCCAGCAACTCACGGCGTGCACGACCATGCTCAATCTTGATCTGTTTCCGGAAGACGAAATGCACATTGCCGGCTATCTGAACAAAAACTACTACAAGTTCAAGTGAATATTCGCAACGCAGGCAGCCGCAAGCGCGCCCAGGCAGAGACAAGCACCGGCACTGTTGTCGCCGCCTTTGGCCGTCACTACGAAGTGGACACCGCGGATGGGCGCCTGCGCTGCTATCCGCGGGGCAAACGAAGCAGCTTTGCCTGCGGCGATGAAGTCGACATCGCCGCCGCCGGCGACGCGCAGGGCGTGATCGAGCACCTGCACCCACGGCGCAACCTGCTGTGGCGCTCGGATGCCTTTCGGGAAAAACTGATCGCGTCCAACCTGAGCCACATCGGCATCGTCGTCGCCACCGAGCCGGGCTTTTCGGACCTGCTGATATCACGCTGCATCGCCGCAGCGGAAAGCCAGGACATCACCGCAGTGATCGTGCTCAACAAGGCCGATCTGACGGATCGACTGGAGGCAGCACGCAATCAGCTCGCCCCGTTTTCCGCCCTCGGCTACGAGGTGCTCGAGGTTTCGGCGCTGGATGGCGCGGCATCGCTGAAGGCCAGCCTGTCCGGGCACCGCAGCATTCTTGTCGGACAGTCCGGCATGGGCAAATCGACGCTGACCAACGCGCTGATACCTGAGGCCGAGGCCGCCACGCGCGAGATCTCCACCGCACTCGACACTGGCAAACACACCACGACTTTTGCGCGCCTCTATTCGCTCGGCGAGGGATGGCTGATCGACAGTCCGGGCCTGCAGGCTTTCGGGCTTGCCCACATGACACCGGATGAACTGGTCGAGAGCTTCATCGAGTTTCGACCGCACCTTGGCAAGTGCCGCTTCCGCGACTGCAGGCACGAGGCCGAACCGGACTGTGCACTCCTCGGCGCACTCGCGGCGGGACAGATTCACCCCCGTCGCTTCGAGCACTACCGCATCATTCGCAGCGAAATCGCCGCCGCGAAACAGGCCAATCCGGGCTGGTAAATGAAACGGGAGGCCATCAATGGCCTCCCGTCTGCGTTCAGCAACCAGACCTGGCGACCGTCAGGACACCGGCACCAGGAAGTCGTCCGCAATCCGGTTGCCCAGCGACTGCACGCGATCGAGCAGGCGCATGGTGTAGCTATGCAGCCCGCCACGAACGATGTCATCGATCTTGCCAAAACGCAGTTGCGACTCCAGTTCGCCAGCCTGACGCTCGGTCTCCGCCGACTGGGCGTTGCTGACACCCTGAAGGTTGGCATAGACCTCCTTCATGCAGCGCGCCAGCGAACGCGGCATGTCGGCACGCAGCAAAAGCAGCTCGGCCACGCGCGCCGGCGTGATCAGATCGCGATACACCTTGCGATAGACCTCGAAGGCCGACACCGAGCGCAGCAAGGCACTCCACTGATAGTAGTCGGCAGCGCCGCCCTCCGACTCGCCCGCAGGCAGCAGGATCTGGTACTTCACGTCGAGAATCCGCGCGGTATTGTCGGCACGCTCGAGGAAGGTGCCGATGCGGATGAAGCGCAGCGACTCATCCTGCAGCATGGTGCCGATGGTGACGCCACGCGACAGGTGAGAGCGGTACTTCACCCATTCGAAGAACTCTCCGGGGCCGACATCGAGAAACTCTTCGCGCGTGAAGTCGCGCATCTTCAGCCAGGTGGCGTTGGTGGTCTCCCACAGCTCCGAGGTCAGCGTTCCGCGGACAGCATGCCCGTTCTCGCGCGCAGCCAGCAGGCAGCTGCGAATGCTCGAGTGGTTGGTGGGCTCGAAGATCATGAAATCGAGCACGTTGTCGGGCGTGATCTCGGAGTGGCGCTCGTGAAAGGCCGCCTCGAGCCCCATGATCCGCAGGGTTGCACCCCAGGCCTGGTCCTCCTGGACCTGCGACTGCGGCATCATCGACATGCGGTAATTCACGTCCAGCATCCGTGCAATATTCTCTGCCCGCTCCATGTAGCGGGCCATCCAGTACAGGTGATCTGCAGTACGGCTCAGCATTGTCTGTTCTCCATCAAGCCATTCATCACGCTTCAAGCACCCAGGTGTCCTTGGTTCCGCCACCTTGCGACGAGTTCACGACCAGCGAACCTTCGCGCAGCGCGACCCGGGTCAGGCCGCCGGGAACCAGCTGGATCTCCTCACCGGACAGGACGAAGGGACGCAAGTCGATATGGCGCGGCGCAATCCCCGACTCAACAAAGGTCGGGCAGTTCGACAGCGCAAGGGTGGGCTGGGCAATGTAGCGCTCGGGATGGGCCACCAGCACCTTGCGGAAAGCCTCGATTTCATCCTTGGAGGCCGCCGGTCCCACAAGCATTCCGTAGCCACCCGAACCGTGCACCTCTTTCACCACCAGCTCCGAAAGGTGATCGAGCACATAGGCCAGATCCTCCTTCTTGCGGCACATCGAAGTCGGTACGTTGTGCAGGATGGGCTCCTCACCGAGGTAGAAGCGGATCATCTCGGGCACATACGGATAGATTGACTTGTCATCAGCCACGCCGCCGCCGATGGCATTGGTGACGGTGACGCCGCCCGCCTGATAGGCACCCAGCAGTCCCGGCACTCCGAGCACGGAGTCGGGCCTGAAGGCGGTCGGATCGATGAAGTCGTCATCCACCCTGCGGTAGATCACATCCACGCGCTGCGGACCTTGCGTGGTGCGCATGAAGACATGATCGTCCTTGACGAACATGTCCTGCCCCTCGACCAACTCCACCCCCATCTGCTGTGCCAGGAACGCATGCTCGAAATACGCGCTGTTGTAGGCCCCCGGCGTCATGACAACCACCGTCGGGTCGGTCACCCCGGTCGGCGCCACGCTGCGCAGCATGTTGAGCAGCATGTCGGGATAGCGATCGACCGGCGCCACCTTGTAGTGCGAGAACAGACGCGGGAAGAGCCGCATCATCATCTTGCGGTTCTCGAGCATGTAGGACACGCCCGAAGGCACCCGAAGGTTGTCCTCGAGCACGTAGTACTCGCCCGCGCCGGCACGCACGAGGTCGACCCCGGCGATATGTGCGTAAATGTCACGCGCGACATCCACCCCCTGCATGACCTTGCGGTACTGCGCGTTGTTCAGCACCTGCTCGGGCGGAATGTGCCCCGCCTTCAGGATATTCTGGTCGTGGTAGATGTCGCCGATGAACATGTTCAGCGCCTTCACCCGCTGCCTGAGGCCTGCAGCGAGGATGGTCCATTCCTCTGCAGGAATGATGCGCGGAATGATGTCGAACGGAATCAGGCGCTCGGTGCCTGCATTCTCCCCATACACCGCAAAGGTGATTCCGTACCGGTGAAACAGTGCATCCGCTTCAGCCCGCTTCTGGGACAAGCGCTCCGCGGGCATCTCGGACAGCCAGTTGGCATAAGAGGCATAGTGCGGACGAACCCGCCCCGCCTCATCGGTCATCTCGTTGTAGAAATTCTTGATGGTCATGACACGAAGCCTGCCTTTCTCGTTGTGATTCCGGACGAGTAGATAGGAGCGAGAAACGTGCCAACATAAAAGCAGGCGCTAACCCATCAGACGGTAGCTTTGGATCAGTTTACGCACCATTTAAGTGCATACCCGAGGCATTGCACCAAAATGTGGTGCATCGCGCCTCCAGCGGGTGGGCGTGCACGAATCCGGCGCATAAAAAAACCCCGCCGAAGCGGGGTTTTTGTAAGGCAGGAAATCCTGACGATCAGATGCGTTCCCAGATCGTGGTGATACCCTGGCCGCCACCGATACACATGGTGGCCATGCCATAGCGGCCATTCACGCGGATCAGTTCATGCAGCAGCTTGGTGATGATCACGCCACCGGTTGCACCAACCGGGTGCCCCAGTGCGATGGCGCCACCGTTGGGGTTGACCTTGGACGTATCGAGTTCCAGACCCTTGTTCACCGCGATCGACTGGGCAGCAAAAGCTTCGTTGGATTCGATGACATCCATCTTGTCCAGCGACAGGCCAGCGCGCTGCAGCGCTATCTTGGAGGCAGGGATCGGACCTTCACCCATGAGTTCGTTCGGCACGCCGGCAATGGCGTAGGACACCAGACGAGCGATCGGCTTGTGTCCAGCAGCGGCAGCCTTGGCAGCCTCAGCCAGCACCAGGAAGGAAGCGGCGTCGTTGATACCCGACGCGTTACCTGCGGTGACCGAACCGTCTTTCTTGAACGCCGGCTTCATCTTGCCCAGCGCTTCAATGGTGGTTGCACGCGGATGCTCGTCGGTATCAAACACGACCGTACCCTTGCGGGTTTCGAACGTGATCGGCACGATCTGGCTCTTGAAACGGCCTTCAGCAATTGCAGCGGCAGCACGATTCTGCGACTCGAGCGCGAATGCGTCCTGATCTTCGCGGCTGATGTCCCACTTGCTGGCCAGATTCTCGGCCGTGATACCCATGTGGCCAACGCCGAATGGGTCGGTCAGCACAGCGACCATGGCGTCGATCGCCTTGGTGTCACCCATGCGGGCGCCGCTGCGCAGCGCAGGCATCAGGTATGCCCCGCGGGACATCACTTCCACACCGCCACCGATGGCGAAATCGGCATCGCCCAGCAGAATGGCCTGAGCGGAGTTAACAACTGCCTGTTGGGCCGAGCCGCACAGACGGTTAACCGCGAACGCAACGGATTCCTTGCTCATGCCACCCTGGATCGACGCGAGACGGGCAACATAGGCGTAGCGGGAATCAGTCGGGATGCAGTGACCGACCGCAGCAAACGATACTGCCGCGGGATCGACACCAGCGCGTGCGATTGCTTCCTTGACCACCAGTCCACCCAGTTCGCCCGGCTCGATGTCCTTGAGCGAGCCATTAAAGCCACCCACTGCGGAACGAACGGCACTCAGCACTACGACTTCACGATTAGCCATCAATACACCCTCCTCGAAAATTAACCGCCAACCCAGCCCGCAAGACCCAGCAGGGCAAGCATTACCAGACACACGACCAGTGCTCGCCAGACGAGCCCGACCGTGCTTTGCATGTAATCGGCGTCGGCTTCGTCTCCCAGCCCCATTTCAGGCCGCTCGACGATCTCTCCCGAAATATGTATGGGCATGCCAAGACGCACACCCAATGCACCGGCGCCGCTTGCAATCAGTATAGCCGAGCACTTGTCCGGCCACAGCATTGCCTGCGTGCGCCAGCAGAAAACCGCATCCTCGAAATCCCCCGCCACCGAAAATGACGCAGCGGTAAGACGTGCGGGCATCCAGTCAATCACGGCGAACGCCTGTCGCGCGAAACGACCGAAGCTGCCGAACTCGTTGTCTGTGCGGGCGCCCCATTCGTCGTCGAAAAAACGCGCAAGACGGTACATCAGCGCTCCACTCGCCCCCGGGAGCAGCACGAACCAGAACGCCACGCCGAACACGCTGCGGTGAGAAGCGATCAGCGCCTGCTCAATCGCAAGCCTGGCCACCTCGCTGGAACTCGCCTCCTGGTACTGGCCACCACGCCATTCCGACAACAGTGCGCGCGCGCGATCGATTTCGCCCATGCGCAGTGCCAGATGGATGTCGGTAAAGAAATGACTTTCCTGCCTGAAGCCCATGGTGAAGTAGAGCACCACGATGTTGAACAGGAAGGCCAGCAGCGGATGCATGTGCCACAACGCGAAGAAGGCGATTGCGCACGCCACCGTCGCCAGCACCACCACCAGGACCCAGGCAATGCGCCCATTGCGGGCCTGCCCGTCGTTGAAACGCACAACCAGCGCCCCCGCAAGCTTGCGCAACGGCCCGACGACGAGTTGCTGCACGGAAAGCGGTCGAACCTGCTCGATCAGCAGGGCAATGATGAGCGAAAGAAGCGTCATGCGAATTCGGTAAAAGGGGAAAAGTCGTCGTGAATAATGGTTTGCACCCAAGATACCACAAACACCGTGACTTCTTCGCACGCACGCCGGCACGAAAAACGGTAAATGGCGAAACCATCGACCGCGACGGGCGACCGCGTAAGACTCAGTTCAGGGCGATTCTGCCAGGCTCAGGACCGTACCGGATCCACCTCGGTCAGCACTCGATAGAGCGACATCAACATACCGGCTGTGGCACCCCATATGTAGTAATCGCCATACGGCATCGCGTGAAAGTGCCGCGTGCGCCCCTCAATCTCGAGGCTGTGGCGCAAATGATTTCCCGGATCGAGGAAATGCGACAGCGGCACCTCGAACGCTTCCGCGACTTCAAAGGTATCGAGCGTCAGCTCGAACGGCGGATGAACAAGGCCAACCACCGGCGTGACACGGAAGCCGGTACCGGTAAAGTAATCAGGCAGGGCGCCAATGAGTTCGATGCGATCGTGCGAAAGGCCGATCTCTTCCTCAGTCTCGCGCAAGGCCGTCGCAACCGCTGAGGCATCGCCCTGCTCAACCCGTCCGCCAGGGAAGCTGATCTGACCGGGGTGATGATGAAGATGATCTGTGCGCTTTGTCAGCAGGACTGAGGCAGCATTGTCCCTCAGCACCAGCGGCACCAGCACTGCGGCCGGCATGTGCGCATCACCCCGCACCATCTCGGGCCAATCGGATCCCGCGGGCAGATCCCGCGCAGCTTTCAGTCGCTGCTTCAACGCTTCAGAACAAACTTCCCGCACCTGTGACTCCTTGATTCCATCCACGCGCCCTGTCGTCGCTCCGCGACAATCACCGGCTCATCAATAGCGCTTGCGCAATACAAGCCTGCTTCCCTCGCGCGTCATCTCCATCCGGCTGAGAAAACTCATCCCAAGCAAGGCAAGCGGGAGATCGTTCTCAAGCACTGAAGCCTCAACATCGTTCAGCACCAGCGTGCCAACCCTGACCGAATCCAGTCTGACCCTCCACACCTTTCTCAACCCTGCGGCAGTCTGGGTTGCGCCCACCTCTGCCTTGGTCAGGTCGATACCGAGACGACGCGCATCCGACCGGCCGATGGAGACGACCGACGCCCCCGTATCCACGAGGAAACGGATCGCACCATTGTTGACATGTCCATTGACAAAAAAATGCCCCTGACTGTCACCCTCGAGGTAGACATCTGAATTGCCCTCCGCTGCAGCGCGCCTGACGACGCGCTCACCCAGTCGCACGCTTTCCCGTCGGCCATCAACAACGATCCGGGCAGTGTCGCCGTCGATTGCGACGAGTTGCACCCCCTCCGGCGTGCGCTGCCCAACGGACAAGGTTCGAGGGGGACCACCGTCTACCACCAGCACCGCCTTGTTGGCGAAGATTCCGGCAACGGCCACATCTGCGGCGGAAGCACATGTCGGAAGCACTGCACTCAGGCTGACGATGAATCTGCTCGACCAGCGAATGGTCATTGACATGGGGTGACTCCAGCGATGCTGAAACGGTCTCTGGTTATTACATACTTGGCGTTGTTCGTCGAGTCAGAAGCACACTGGTTTCGACCATGATGAGCGCCCGGGCACGGATTCCCGACGTCCATCGCAACCTCGACACAACTAAGACTCAAACATTATTGACCGACCGGTCGATCAATTTAACTATCTTTTGATCCAGATCAAACTCTGCCGCACAACGCTGCCTCATCTTTCACTTCGCGCAGCACACGCTGCCACCAAGACCAAGATGAGGAGACAGGCATGGCACATAACGAGAAGCTGGCGATGACGATGGAGTTTCCGCCGGCAACCGAGCAACCGAACATCTACCCGCTGTCGTGGAACGCGCAGACCGCCAAGATGGAAGAGGTCTGGGATGCGGCACAGCGCGAGAACTGGGACCCCAAGAAGCTGCCGTGGGACACGCTTGATGTCGAGTCCTACACTTGGGAAGAGCGCGAGTCGATCGCTTACTGGTGGACCCTGCTGTCGGTGTTCGATGCCTCTGCCCCCCCTGTGTTTGCCGAAGCCTTCATCAAGACCTATGAAGTGCACGAGGAAGACCCGGTGCGGCGCTGCTTCTTCTCGGTCACCCGCGACGAACAGAACCACGAGCAGATGTGCGGCCTGGCCATTACCCGCTTTCTCGGCCATCCCGATCCGATCACCTACGAACCGAAAACCGAACTCGGCAAGCGCCTGCAGAAGAACGCGAAGTGGCTGTACTACAACGGCGGCCGCTACTGGACGGGCTACAAGAAGGCCGTGCCCAAGTATTCGCTGGCGGTGCTGTTCTCATCCTTCCTGATGGGCGAGATCGCCGCGGCGACGATCTTCAAGCAGATGCACGACAACTCGCGCGAACTCGTGTTCAAGGAAGCGTTCCGCAACATCGGCCGCGATGAAGGTCGCCACATGGCAATCTGCATGGCGCTGATGGAGCGCGACTATCCGAAGCTGCCGCCCGAGGACAAGGCACTGGTCACCAAGCAGATCCGCGCTGGCTACCTGTTCCTGTCCGCCGTGCTGTTCGAGCCGCCGATGGAGTTCTGGGACCTGCCCGCCGAGTTCATCGACAACCAGCGTGAGGCCGAGGAGGTCGCCCGCGGCGCCGGTTTTGGCGTACCGAGCTACGAGGCCAAGAAGGAAAACTGGAAGGCTGCGATGCTCAACCTCAAGGGTGTGCTCGATCGGTACGAGATTCCTTTCCCGGCAATCCCTGAAGTCGGCATTTCCGGCCAGGAGATCTCCGACATCGACATGAACGACATCATTCCGGTGTTCTGATCAGGGCAGGCCTGCCCTGCCCCGCGCCGACGGACCTGCCCCCGTGGATGCAGGTCCGTCCGGCTGACAACGCCAGCCAGCGCAGTATCCAACAACAGCGACGACGAAACAGACGCCGTCCGCACCGACCTCAGCGAGACAAGCGATGCAGAAGATCAAACTCCACCCCTCCCGTCGTGAAGTGGACTGCCAGGGCGGTGACACCGTCCTGGCTGCCCTCGAGCGTGCCGGCTATGCGCTGCCGAACAACTGCCGCGCCGGCGCCTGCGGCGAATGCAAGGTCAAGGTGCTTTCCGGGCAGTTCGACCAGGGCATGGTGCTGGACATGGCGCTATCGCAGGAGGAGCGCAAGCAAGGCTACGGCCTGATGTGCATGGCCAAGCCGCTGTCGCCAGAACTGGTGATCGAATGGGGCACCGAGGACGCGAAACCCAAACTCTTCCCGCCTCGGGAAGATCAGCGCTTCGTGCTCATCGATCGCATCGCACGCACGCCGAGCATTCTTGAGCTCCACCTGCGCCCGGTAGGCCAGGTGATGCGCTACTGGCCGGGCCAGTACGTCACCCTTGGCGATGAACGGGCCGGGGCGCCGCTGCGATGCTATTCGATCGCCAATGCGCCGCGCACCGATGGCGAAATCGTGTTGCAGATCACACGGGTAGACGACGGCAAGACCAGTCGCTGGGCCCACGACAACGTCAGGCTAGGTGACGTGGTGAAGCTCTCCGGCCCTTACGGCACCTTCATCGGCGACCTCTCCGTAGACTCGCCGGTGCTGTGCCTGGCCTCGGGTTCGGGGCTTGCACCGATTCTCGCGCTTGCCGAAGCGGCATTGCGGCGCGGTTACCGCAAGCCGGTCACGCTGATGTTCTCGGCGCGCACCGAGGCAGACCTGTACGACACCGGCCTGATGCAGTTCTGGGAAACGAAACACAGAAATTTCAGCTACAAGCCGAGCCTGACCCGGGAGAAACGCGACGGACGTCTGCACGGGCGACTGCCTGAACTGCTGCCGCAGGCCTTCAAGGAGCTTTCGGCGTACAGCGTGTTCGTGGCGGGAAACCCTGAATTCGTGACTGCTTGTGTGGCAGCAGCGAAGGCACTCGGGGCCCGTGAAGAGATGATCCACACCGAAGGCTACTTCGCCCAGGCACAACCGGAAACGGCACCTGCAAGCCAACTGGTAGGCACCTGGCCCACATGAAAACACCGGATCGTTTCGACGCGCTCGGCGCCGCAACGATCCGGTGACAGACGACTTGAAACGGCGAATCAGTCGCGGAAGTTGCCGTACTGGAGCGGGAAGTCGGTAATCGTCTTCTTGACCAGCGCGATCGCCTCTTGCAGCACATCACGCTTGGCACCCGACACACGAACCTCTTCGCCCTGTATCGCAGCCTGAACCTTGAGCTTGTTGTCCTTGAGCAGCTTGACGATCTTCTTCGCCATTTCCTGCTCGACACCAACCTTGACCTTCACTTCCTGCTTGACCTTGTTACCGGACACCTTCTGCAGGTCGCCATACTCAAGGCAGCGCACATCGACCTTCTTGGAGGTCATCTCGGGCAACAGGATGTCCTTCATCTGGCTGATCTGAAAGTCGCTGTCGCCGTAGAGGGTCAGCAACTTGTCGCTCTGCTCGACGCGGGCATCCGTGCCCTTGAAGTCGTAACGGTTGGTGATCTTGCGATTGGCGACCTCGACTGCGTTCTTCAGCGCGACGAGATCGACTTCGGACATGATGTCAAAAGAAGGCATGGCGCTCCCCTGCGTGCTTGTTCAGCCGTAGTGGCAGATGTAGTGGAAGGGCTCGCCCGCCACTTCGATGTCAAAGCTCGAGTTGGCCGGCACGTTGAAGGACTCGCCCGCAGCGTAGGTCTTCCATTCGGTCTCGCCCTTCATGCGCACACGCGCGCTGCCGCTCACGCCTTCCATGACTTCCGGAGCAGCGGTATTGAACGTCAGCGCAGCCGGCAGGATGACGCCAACGGATTTACCCGTGCCGTCTGCAAAGCGCACGCCATGGCTGATGCACTTGCCGTCGAAATAGACGCTGGCCTTGGTAGAGACGGCCACGCCGTTGAGTGTTTCGGTAATGCTCATGAAAAAGTGCTTTCCTATTCGATACCCATGAACTTCTGGATCAGCGCCTTTGCCACGAAGCCGATGAATCCCAGCCCAAGGGCCAGAAACATCCACACCGTGCCATATTTGCCGGCCTTCGACTCGCGGGCAAGATTGCCGATGATGAACAACATGTAAATGATCAGCGCAGAAAAACAGACGGTGAGCGAGATCTTCTCGAACTCTGCAATCGTCAGGCCAAAAATCAGTACTTCGTTGTCCATCACCGGTGTTCCAAGTATTTCCGCCAGGGGCGCGAACGATCAGCCGCGTTTTGCCTTGGCATTTGCCGCAATCCGCAGACGCAGCGAATTGAGACGGATGAAGCCTTGTGCGTCCTTCTGGTCGTAGGCGCCGCGGTCGTCTTCAAAGGTTGCAATCGTCGGATCGAACAGCGAGTCGGACTTCGAGTCGCGCCCGGTCACGATCACATTGCCCTTGTAGAGCTTGATCCGCACCCAGCCGTTGACCGTCTGCTGGGTGTTGTCGATCAGCGCCTGCAGGGCAAGGCGCTCGGGGCTCCACCAGTAGCCGTTGTAGATGATGCTGGCGTAGCGCGGCATGAGGTCGTCCTTGAGGTGGGCGACTTCACGGTCGAGCGTGATCGATTCGATGGCGCGGTGAGCCTTGAGCAGGATGGTGCCGCCCGGGGTTTCGTAGCAGCCACGGCTCTTCATGCCAACGTAGCGGTTTTCGACCAGGTCGAGACGGCCCACGCCATGCTTGCCACCGAGCTCGTTGAGCTTGGCGAGCACTTCATGCGCCTTCAGACGGGTTCCGTTGATGGCGACCACGTCACCCTTCTCGAACTCGAGATCGACGTACTCGGCTGCATCCGGTGCGGCTTCAGGCGACACCGTCCACCGCCACATGTCCTCTTCGGCTTCTGCAGCCGGGTTCTCGAGGTGACGACCTTCGAAGGAGATGTGCAACAGGTTGGCGTCCATCGAGTAGGGCGAGCCGCCCTGCTTGTGCTTCATCTCGATGGGAATGCCGGCCTTCTCCGCGTAGGCGAGCAGTTTCTCGCGCGACAGCAGGTCCCACTCGCGCCACGGTGCGATCACCTTCACGCCAGGCATCAGTGCGTAGTAACCAAGTTCAAAACGGACCTGGTCGTTACCCTTGCCGGTTGCACCGTGAGAGACGGCATCCGCGCCGGTGGCACGTGCAATCTCGATCTGGCGCTTGGCGATCAGCGGGCGTGCGATCGAGGTACCGAGCAGGTACTCGCCTTCGTACACGGTGTTGCAGCGGAACATCGGGAAGACGAAATCGCGCACAAACTCTTCGCGCAGATCGTCAATGAAGATGTTCTCGGGCTTGATGCCGAACTTGAGCGCCTTCTGGCGCGCCGGCTCGAGTTCTTCGCCCTGACCGAGGTCGGCAGTAAACGTCACCACCTCGCAGTTATAGGTGTCCTGCAGCCACTTCAGGATTACCGAGGTATCCAGTCCGCCGGAATAGGCGAGCACCGCTTTCTTTACATCGCTCATCATCTTGTCCAGTCTGTTGCCGTGGCGTCTTATGGACGCCCGGCGGTTAGCAGCAAATCGCGTTCTTCAGCTTGCGTCCTCGTCCCCGACGCGACCGAGTACGAGAAATTCCATCAATGCCTTCTGCGCATGCAGCCGGTTCTCCGCTTCGTCCCACACCACCGACTGCGCGCCGTCGATGACTTCGGCCGTGACCTCTTCACCACGATGGGCGGGAAGACAGTGCATGAACAGCGCGTCGGGCGCCGCCACCGACATCATCTCGGCATCAACACACCAGTCCGCAAACGCTTTCATGCGCTCTTCGTTCTCGGCCTCGAAACCCATCGACGTCCACACATCGGTGGTCACCAGATGGGCGCCCTTGCAGGCCTCGAGCGGATCGGTGAACTGCTCGAAGTGGTCGGTGCCATACAGCCCGGCGCGCTCAGGCTCGACTTCATAACCCGGCGGCGTCGACACATGCACATTGAAACCGAGCACCTCGGCTGCCTGCAGCCAGGTGTTGCACATGTTGTTGGAGTCACCCACCCAGGCCACGGTCTTGCCCTTGATGCTGCCGCGGTGCTCGATATAGGTGTAGATGTCGGCGAGGATCTGGCAGGGGTGATATTCGTTGGTCAGCCCGTTGATCAGCGGCACGCGCGAATTCGCGGCGAAGCGCTCGATGATGTCCTGCTCGAAGGTACGGATCATCACCACGTCGCTCATGCGCGAGATCACCTGCGCAGCATCCTCCACCGGCTCGCCACGGCCGAGCTGGGAGTCGCGGGTATTGAGGTAGATCGCAGATCCGCCGAGCTGCTGCATCCCGGCCTCGAAAGACAGCCGGGTGCGGGTGCTCGCCTTCTCGAAGATCATCACCAGCGTGCGATCGAAGAGCGGATGGTAGGGCTCGTAGTTCTTGAACTTGTCCTTGATCCACTTGGTACGCTTGAAAATATGCGCGTACTCGTCCGCGGACAGGTCGTTGAACTGCAGATAGTGTCGGGGTGAACTCATGGGCAGTCTGCCTTTGCCGTCACTGCGACAAAAAGTCTTTGATCAGCGGCGCCAGCGCATCGACCAGCGTTGCGGCGTCATCGCTGCTGAAAATCAGCGCCGGCAGCAGGCGCACAACGCGTTCTGCCGTCACGTTGATGAGCAGTCCGGCGTCGAGGCCGCGCTTCACCAGGTCGCCACAGGGGCGGTCGAGCTCGATACCGATCATCAGGCCGCGACCGCGGATATCCACCACGCCAGGCACGCCTTTCAGTGCCGTCGCGAGGCCGTTGCGGATCGCATCACCCACAGCGACCGCGTTGTCCATCAGATTGTCGTCGACGATGGCATCCATGGTCGCAAGCGCGGCCGCGCAGGCCAGCGGATTACCACCGAAGGTCGAGCCATGATTGCCCGGCTTGAACAAGCCGGCCGCCTTGCCCGCGGTCAGGCAGGCACCGATTGGCACACCCGAACCGAGCCCCTTGGCCAGCGTCATCACGTCCGGGCGCACGCCGGCATGTTGCCAGCCGAACCAGTTTCCGGTGCGGCCCAGACCGCACTGGACTTCGTCGCAGATCATCAGCCAGCCGTGCTCGTCACACAGGGCGCGCAATTCGCGCTGGAAGTCGTCATCAGCGATATGGATACCGCCCTCACCCTGGATCATCTCCAGCATGACCGCAACGACATTGCCGTTGTGTGCAGCGACGTTACGCAGCGATGCGATGTCTTTGTAGGGTACCCGGACGAAACCCGACACCAGCGGCTCGAAGCCTGCCTGCGCCTTGCGGTTGCCGGTTGCCGAAAGCGTCGCCATCGTGCGTCCGTGAAAGGCGTTTTCCATGACCACGATCGTGGGCAGTTCAACACCTTTCTGGTGGCCATACATCCGCGCTAGCTTGATCGCAGCCTCGTTCGCTTCGCAGCCGGAGTTGCAGAAGAAAACCTCTTCCATGCCCGAAGCGTCGGCGAGACGGTCGGAAAGACGATCCTGCAACGGGATGCCGTACAGGTTGGAGGTATGCAGCACGCGCGACGCCTGCTGGGAGATTGCGCGAACGAGGCGCGGGTGATTGTGCCCGAGCGTCGAAACCGCGATGCCAGAGAGCGCGTCAAGATAGCGCTTGCCCGTTTCGTCGTGGAGCCAGACGCCGTCGCCGTGAGTGAATGCCACCGGCAATCTGGCGTAGGTGTTCATGACATGGGACATGGAAAACCCCGATCAGGATGGACCAAAAACGCGCACGGCGGCTGACGCCGCCGTACAGGAAGTGAGCATGGATGTTAAGCCAAAACAGGGGCAAATGTACATACAACGCCCGATACAGCACGATGCTGCAGCACATCACGCACCCCGAATTCTGCTAGAATCCGGCCGGTTTCTTGCAGCGGCTGGCAACCCCGGCCCTGTACCACTCCCCGACATGGCATGACACATGAACCAGAAGATCGAGAGCTTCGTCATCATCGGGGTCACAAGGGAAGGAAAAACATTCCGCCCCAGCGACTGGGCGGACCGGCTGTGCGGAATCATGTCGGCCTTCGGTGCCGACCACCGCATGATGTATTCCCCCTATGTGCGCCCCGGCTGCACCCTCAAGGGCCAGAAGACCGTGATGGTCGACGCCCGCCTCTACGACATCGAACCCCTTGCCTACAAGTTCATGGTGAATTTCGCCAACGACAATGAACTGCAGATGGAACCGATCAGCGACGACCAGCTGTAGGCAGCAGCCCCAGGGATTTCGCCCGCGGCCAGCCCCGGGCGCCGGACACCCCATCCTGCAGGCACGACGCAGAAAACAAAGCACGGAAGCAAAAAAAAACGGCGACATCACGGTCGCCGTTTTTGTTTGCGGCAAAAAGCCGCAGATCGATGCTTGAAGATCAGGCAGCCATTGCCTTCACGGCAGCGGACAGACGGCTCTTGTGGCGAGCAGCCTTGTTCTTGTGAATGATCTTCTTGTCAGCGATGCTGTCAATCGTGCTCATCGAAGTGCTGAAGACAGACTGAGCGGCAGCCTTGTCACCACCCACAACAGCCTTGCGCACGGCCTTGATCGCAGTACGCAGACGCGAACGCAGGCTGGCGTTATGGGCGCGGGCCTTGGTCGCCTGACGTGCGCGCTTGCGAGCTTGTGCCGAGTTGGCCATATTTATAATTCCTGTGAGATTCGTGGTTCTAAGAAGCCCGCGATCTTAACCAATAAGGTCGCCGGACGCAAGCAACATTCTTGGATAATGTGTCGCACGTGTGCCCGGGCCGGCTATCATGCCGCCTTTACCGACGGCCCCATTTCCGCATGAATCTCCTGCGCGCCCTTGCCACCGTCAGTGGCATGACACTGCTGTCCCGCATTCTCGGTTTCGTCCGCGACTTTGTCATTGCGCGTGCATTCGGTGCCGGCATGGCGACCGATGCCTTCTTCGTCGCCTTCCGTCTGCCCAACCTGCTGCGAAGAATGTTTGCCGAAGGCGCTTTCTCACAGGCCTTCGTTCCGATTCTCGCCGAATACAAGAACAAGCAGGGCGAAGCGGTCACCCGCCACCTCGTCGACCGGGTCGCCACCCTGCTCGGCCTCACCGTCGCCGCGGTTGCCCTGCTCGGCATCCTCGGCGCGCCTCTGATCATTCAGGTGTCCGCGCCGGGCTTCTCGGCAGATGCGGACAAGTTTGCCCTTACCGTCGAACTGACCCGGATCACCTTCCCCTACATCCTGTTCATGTCCCTGGTCGCGCTCGCCGGCGGCATTCTCAACACCTGGAGCCGGTTTGCCATCCCGGCCTTCACGCCAGTACTGCTCAACCTGTCCTTCATCGGCATGGCACTGTTCGCAGCGCCGTATTTCGATCCGCCGGTGCTGGCGCTGGCGTGGGCCGTTTTTCTGGGCGGCATCCTGCAGCTTGCGCTGCAGATCAGGCCGCTGGCCAGAATCGGCATGCTGCCCCGCTTCAACATCGACTACTCCGACCCCGGCGTGCGCCGCATCCTGAAGCTCATGGCCCCGGCAATCCTCGGCGTCTCGGTCAGCCAGATCTCGCTGCTGATCAACACCATCTTCGCGTCATTTCTTGAAAGCGGCAGCGTGTCCTGGCTCTACTACGCGGATCGCCTGATGGAGTTCCCCGCCGGGCTGCTCGGTGTCGCCCTTGGCACCATCCTCCTGCCCAGCCTCGCAAAGCTGCACGCCGACGCCAACCCCGAAGCCTTTTCGTCGCTGCTCGACTGGGGGCTGCGCCTGACACTGATGCTGACCCTGCCCGCCGCACTCGGCCTGGCCATGCTGTCAGTGCCGCTGATCACCACCCTGTTTCATTACGGGGCCTTCGCAAGCAACGACGTCCTGCAGACGCGCGAGGCACTGCTCGCCTACAGCATCGGCCTCACCGGGATGATCCTGGTAAAGGTGCTCGCCCCGGGGTTCTACGCCCGTCAGGACATCCGCACCCCGGTCAAGATTGCCCTGATCACGCTGCTTGCCACCCAGCTGATGAACCTCGCCTTCATCGTTCCCCTGCGCCATGCCGGGCTGGCCCTGGCCATCGGCCTGGCAGCCTGCCTGAATGCGGGCCTGCTCTATCGCGGCCTGCGCCGGCGCGGCGTGTATGTTCCACAGCCGGGCTGGGGGCGCTTCTGGCTCAAGCTCCTTGTTGCACTGGCTGCGATGGCCGCCGTGCTCTGGTTCGGCGTCAGTGCCGATGCGGTTTGGCTCGAGCGCAGCGGACTGGCGCGTGTCAGCTGGCTGGCCGGGGCGGTGGTCGCCGGCGCGGTCACATACTTCGGGGCGCTGTTTGCGCTGGGCTTTCGTCCGCGCGACTTTCGACGCCGGGCGGCAAGCTGACGTACTCAAGCTGCCGCGCACAAGCCGCGGCCCGGCCCTGTCAGCAGGGCGCCGTCACGCATTTCGGGTGATCAGCACGTCGCACAGCCGCTAGAATCGAATGATTCATCACCCGCAAGGAGGCGCGACATGAAACTGACCAGCCAGAGCCTGACCGACGGCGCACGCATCGCCGGCGAATTTGCTTTCTGCATTCCGGCGACCGAGGGCCATGTGCAGCTCAGCCAGAACCTGAACCCCCACTTGAGCTGGTCCGACGTGCCCACGGGTACGCGTTCCTTCGCCCTCATCTGCCACGACCCCGACGTCCCGAGCAGCGGAGAGGACGTCAATCAGGAAGGGAGAAGTGTTCCGGCCAGCCTGCCGCGGGTCGATTTCTTTCACTGGATCCTGGTGGACATCCCGGCCGATCAGCGCGAAATCGCGCAAGGCAGCTTCTCGAGCGGCGTCACCCCCGGCGGCAAGCCCGGCCCGGACGCCGCGCACGGAACGCGTCAGGGCGTCAATAACTACACCGAGTGGTTTGCGGGCGACGAGTCGATGCGTGGCAACTACCATGGCTACGACGGCCCCTGCCCGCCGTGGAACGACGAACTGATGCACCGCTATGTATTTACGCTGTTCGCGCTCGATGTCGATCGCTGCCCGATCGAAGGCCGCTTTACCGGCCCCGAAGTCCGGGCTGCGATTGCCGGACACGTACTCGCGCAGGCCAGCATCACCGGCACCTACACATTGAACCCGTCCGTCAGCGACTGATTACAGGCCCGCGGCCATTCCTTCCCGACGAGGATCGGCCGCGCCGGCCCAGCCTTCCCCGCTGCGCAGCACCAGGCTGGTCCCGCTGGTAAGTTCGCGCACTATGGTTTCATGCCCGAACAGGGCGAGCCGAGCTGCAAGCGCCTCGCCATCGGGGCGGCGCTCGACTTCGGTCGCCCCGTTGCGACTGGCCGCGTGCGGACGGGCAAGCACTGCATCGGGCGCCATCCCCCAGTCGACCAGACCGATAATCGCCGACGCCACGTAATTGATGATTGCGCTGCCACCCGGCGAGCCGAGCACTGCGTGCAGGCGTCCATCCGGCGCGAACACCAGCGTCGGCGCCATCGAACTGCGCGGGCGCTTGCCCGGCCCCACCCTGTTGGGGTGCAGACCACGCGCATCCCGTGGCGCAAAGGAGAAGTCGGTCAGCTGATTATTGAGCAGCATGCCCCGCGCCATGCGCCGACTGCCAAAGGCGTCCTCGATCGACGCCGTCATCGACACCGCGTTGCCATCGGCATCGACGATCGAGACATGCGTCGTCGAGGGGCGCTCGGGCGTCGCTGCCGGCACCGGCTCATGCGCGGACGACGGATTGCCCGGCTGCGCACGACCAAGACTGCTGTCGAGCGAGATCAGGGCGGCACGCTGCGCCAGATAGCCAGGTTCGAGCAAGCGCGCAGGCGCAAGCGGCATCGACACCGGATCGCCGTACCAGGCGTCGCGATCAGCGAAGGCAAGTCGCCCAGCCTCGGCAAACAGGTGGGTGGCAAATGCGCTTTCGGGATCGATCTCTGCCAGGGGAAAACGCGCGAGCATGCCGAGCATGGCCAGCACGGTTGCACCGCCCGAGCTTGGGGGCGGCATGCCGCACACCCGCCAGCCGCGGTAGGGGCCACACACGGCTTCGCGCCCGACCACACGGTAGGCTGCGAAATCCTCGATCGACAAGGTACCCGGGTTTTCACCCGCACCCACCACTGCAACGATGTCGGCAGCGATTGCCCCCCGATAGAATGCCTCGCCGCCTTCCTTTGCCAGCAGGCGCATGACATCGGCCAGCGCCGGGTTGCGCAAACGCGCACCGACCGCCAGCGGCGCACCATTGCCATCGAAAAACAGCGCCTTCGCCGCGCCATCGGCCGCGAGATAGCGGTCTTTTGCAATCAGCGCATGAAGGCGGGGCGACACGGCAAAGCCCTCGTCCGCCAGACGAATGGCAGGCTCGAAGAGCTGTGCCCACGGCAGGCGCCCATGCTGCCGATGCACCTCGGCGAGGAGCAGCGGCAGCCCGGGAACACCAACCGCACGCCCGCCCACCGCAGCAGCGTGAAACTGCATGGGCTTGCCGGCCGCATCCAGGAACAGGGCGTCGTCGACCGCAGCCGGCGCAGTCTCACGCCCATCCCAGGCCACCATCCTCTTCTGCGCGGCATCGAAATGAAGCAGAAAACCACCGCCACCCAGCCCCGAGGACTGTGGCTCGACCACATTCAGGACCAGCGCCGCGGTGATTGCGGCATCTGCGGCAGAACCACCCGCACGCAGCATGCCCAGCGCCGCCTCGGTCGCATGAGGATTGGCCGTCACCACCATTGCATGCGGCGCATATGCCGCCGGACGCGGCTCAAAGCCGGTCGCCGCCTCGGGCTGTGCCGGCGTCTGCGCACCAAGCGGCAAAGGGGCGGCAAACAGGCTCAGCATGCCGATGCAAATACTGCGTTTGCAGATCATGATCATGGCAAAGACCTCCAGCGTGAATGCGGCGGGGATTCAGGCAGCGTAAGGCGGCAACTGGCGGGTAAGCAAGGGCTGGTCGATGACGTAATGCGCGGGCAAGCCATCGACGCAAGGAATGGGCAGCTCACCACAGATGAGCGGCTGAATATAGCGCCGCCCGGCTTCGTTGAGCCCCATTCCGTCCGCCGCGATGAAGCCGGCGGGAAGTTTGCGTTCAAGGTTGGCGATTCCGGCCGCGTCCACCGGGACCACATCCCAGGTGTAGGGCGCGTCCGACACACGTCGGATCGCGGCGGTCACCCCGTCCTGGCCCTCGAGGGCATAGCCAACGGCCGCACGACCAACCGCCACCGCCTGCGCATGGTCGGTTGCCGAAATCCAGTGACCTGCTGCACGCTGCAGATAATCCGGCACGGAAAAATGCTGCTTGTAACCGAGCCGTTCGTGCACCAGATGTGCAATGGCCTCGCCCGCCCCACCCAGCTGGACATAGCCCTTTGCATCCCGGTCCTGCTTCATCAGCACACCACCATCGGCACCGCGCAGCCCTTCAGCCACCGTCACCGCGCAATAGCCCAGCCGCTCCACCACGGCCTGCACGCGGGCAAGGAAGGCGGCTTCGTCAAACGCAACCTCAGGCAGAAGCACGATGTGTGGAGCCTCGTCGGGCGTACGCGCTGCCAGCGCCGTGGCTGCCGCCAGCCAGCCGACATTGCGCCCCATCACTTCCATCACGAAGACCCGGCCCTTGCGTCCGGTCATCGAGGCCACATCGCGTCCGGCCTCGCGCATCGAGGTCGCCAGGTATTTGGCCGCCGAACCGTAGCCGGGGCAGCAGTCGCTGCCCTCGATGTCGTTGTCCACCGTCTTCGGCACGCCCACACAGACCAGCGGAAACGAACGCCGGCGCGCCGCGCCCGAGAGCCTGCCAATGAGGTCCATCGAGCCATTTCCGCCGTTGTACAGCACCGCGCCGATGTCATGGGCAGCAAGCACGGCAAACAGCCGGTCGTAGAGCGCGGGCTGTTCGTCCTCCGGAGGCAGATCGAAACGACACGAACCGAAGGCGCCGCCGGGCGTATGGGCCAGCGCAACGGTATCGACACCGGCGGTGTCGTAGATGTCTTCGGCCAGCAGACCGAGAATGCCGTGACGCGCCGCCAGCACCCTGCCGATCCGGCCGGGATGCTCACGCGCAGCATCAATCACCCCGGCAGCACTGGCATTGATGACGGCGGTCACGCCACCGGACTGGGCATAAAGCAGGTTCATGGACGGCGTTTCCGAAGAAAATGGGAGCATGAAGACAAACGCGGCCGGCACCGCAAAACGGCACCGACCGCGCTGGATACGGCAGAGACTGCTTACTTCAGGGCGTCAAAGGCGCGGGCAGTGATTTCCTCGACAGCACCCAGACCCAGGATCTTGCGAACCTTGGGCGCATTGGCGGCACCCGAGGCAGCCCAGTCGCTGTAGTAGGCAACCAGCGGCTTGGTTTGAGCGTGATAGACGTCGAGACGCTTCTTGACCGTCTCTTCCTTGTCGTCGTCACGCTGCACCAGATCCTCACCGGTCACGTCGTCCTTGCCCTCGACCTTGGGCGGGTTGTACTTGACGTGGTAGGTGCGGCCCGACGGCAGGTGGGCACGACGACCGCTCATGCGCTCTACGATTTCGCTGTCGGGAACGTCGATTTCGAGCACGAAATCGATCGGCACGCCGGCATCCTTCATCGCGTCGGCCTGCGGAATGGTGCGCGGAAAACCGTCGAACATGTAGCCGGACTTGCAGTCATCCTGCTGCAGGCGATCCTTGACCAGACCGATGATGATGTCGTCGGATACCAGGCCGCCGGCATCCATCACCTTCTTGGCCTCGATACCCAGCGGCGTTCCCGCCTTCACAGCAGCACGCAGCATGTCGCCCGTGGAGATCTGCGGAATGCCGAACTTCTCCTTGATGAAGTTGGCTTGCGTTCCCTTGCCGGCGCCCGGCGGTCCCAGAAGAATCAGTCGCATACACCCTCCCCGAAAAATGCGTCCGCCATCCGGCGGCATGGTCTTATTGGTTCAAGGCCGAAACTTAACCGACAAGTCCCGACCGGTCAAACACGATCGCGAATGCCTCAACCTGCGGAGAACACCGCCCGTACCCGGATCAGATCTTCGAGCGTATCCACGCCGGCCGCTGGTGCGGCGTCCAGGCGCAGCACCCGGATCGGGAATCCGTGCCACAGCGCGCGCAACTGCTCCAGCGCTTCCCAGTGCTCGACCGGCGCAGGCGTGAGCGATGCATAGCGCTTGAGAAATCCGACCCGGTAAGCATAGAGCCCGACATGGCGCAGCACCGGCAACTCGGGCGGCAGCGCCTGGCGCGTGTCCGCCCAGGCATCGCGTGCCCACGGAATGGGCGCACGTGAAAAATACATCGCACGCTCACGCGCGTCGCACACCACCTTGACCACGTTCGGGTTGAACATCTCGTCAGCAGCATGGATCGGGTGCGCAGCGGTGGCAATCGCGGCATCGGCATCGTCGGCGAGGGCGTTCGCGACCGCAGCGATCAGCGCCGGGTCGATCAGAGGCTCGTCACCCTGCACGTTGACCACGATGTCGTCGTCAGCCCATCCGAGCGCAGTCGCCACCTCGGCCAGGCGGTCGGTACCGCTCGGGTGGTCGGCGCGCGTCATCTGCACCTTGCCCCCGGCCGCAAGCACCGCGTCGCGCACGCCGTCATGGTCGGTTGCGATCCAGACCTCGCTTGCGCCCGCTGCACTCGCACGCTCCAGCACCCGCACCACCATCGGTTTGCCGGCGATATCCGCCAGCGGCTTGCCCGGCAGACGGGTGGACGCGTGGCGCGCCGGCACCACGACTCGAAAAGCAGTCTTCATCGGCCGCCTCAGCGCAGGGCGTCGACGTCTTCAGCGCTCATGACGCGCGCCTCTTCCTCAAGCATCACCGGGATGCCGTCGCGAATCGGGAAAGCGAGTCGATCACCCTTGCACACCAGCTCCTGGCTGCTCTTCAGGTAATCAAGCGGCCCCTTGCAAATCGGACAAACGAGAATCTCAAGCAGTCTGGCGTCCATTGTTCAGCTTCTCCAGGATGCGTTCGGCAGCACCCGAACCAATTGAGGCCTGCACCGGGAACTCCCAGGCATTGTCAGGCGCGAAAGGGGCGCATTTTACCGCATCCTTGCTCGTCATCAGCTTTGCTTCGTCGGGCGCGAAATCGAGATCGGCCGCGCTGAAGCGATGATGATCGGGAAAGGGGTGCTCAACCACGTCGAGACCCATCGCGCGCAACTGATCGAAAAAGCGTTCCGGGCGCCCGATACCGGCCAGTGCATGCACGCGCTGCCCTCGAAATGCCGAGGCCTGGCAGGTGTCATCCGGGCGGCGCAGCGAACGGAAACTGGCACCTTCGAGCACCATGGAGGCCACTGCGACGCTGCCAATCGCCGCACTGACGGGCAGGGAAAGCGCACCGTGCGCAATCACCAGATCGACGCTGCGCAAGCGTCCGAGCGGCTCACGCAAGGGGCCGGCCGGCAGCAGACGACAATTGCCCAGCGTTGCCTGATCGACCACCGCGATCTCGACATCCCGCGCCAGGCGGTAATGCTGCATGCCATCGTCGGACACGATGAGGTCGCATTCCGGGTGCGCTGCAAGCAGGGCCTGCGCCGCAGCCGGGCGATCCCGACCGATTGCGACCGGACAGCGGGTCAGCCTGGCCAGCAGCACCGGTTCGTCACCACACAGACTTGGGTCGCTGTCCGCGCTCACCAGGCCGATACCCTCGACCGTACCGCCATAACCGCGCGACACGATGCCAGGAGACCATCCGGCCGCGCGCAACTGCCTGACCAGCCAGTCGACCGTGGGCGTCTTGCCGCTGCCGCCGACTGCGATATTGCCAACCACGATCACCGGCACCGGCAGGCGCACCGCGCACAGCACGCGCATCCGGTACAGGGCGCGTCGCAGCGACGCCAGCAGACCGAACAGCAGGGACAAGGGAGACAGCAGCAGCGCCCGTCCTGAACGCTTCTGCCAGAAGGCCGGCGCCCGGGCTGCCATCGATGCCGCCTCAGCGCGGAGGCGTCTGGATGGCGAAAGTGATGTGGGCCAGACCGGCGCGCTGCGCAGCCTGCATCACATCGACCACACTCTGGTGGGCGGCCTTGGCATCGGCGTTGATCACCACCACCGGCTCCTTCTGTCCGCCCGGCCGGGCCTTGCCCAATGCCTCGGCAATCGCTTCGATGCCCTTGTCGGCCACCGGATTGCGATTGACGATGACGTCGCCCGCTGCCGTCACGGCGACGACGATCTCGTTGCTCACCGCTTCGTCGCCAGTGGCTTCGGCGGTCGGGAGGTTGATCTCAAGGCCGCTGGTCTGGGTGAAGGTCGTGGTCAGCATCAGGAAGATGATGATGACCAGCACCACGTCGATCAACGGAATGAGGTTGATCTCGGGTTCTTCATGGCGAACGGCACGACGAAAATTCATGGTCGGTGCTCAGCCACGGCGCTCGCCATGGGCGACTTCAACCAGCTTGATCGCCTGCTGTTCCATATCGACCACGAAGTCATCGATCAGACGGCGAAAGTGGCGCCAGAAGATGGTCGCCGGAATGGCAATGATTAGGCCGAGACCCGTGGTGTACAGCGCAATCGAAATGCCCTTGGCCAGCTGTGCAGGATTGGCGCCGTTGACGCCCTGCGAGGCAAAGATGTCGATCATGCCGACGATGGTCCCGAACAGGCCCAGCAGGGGGCTGATCGCGGCAATCGTGCCCAGCGTGGTAAGGAAGCGTTCGAGATCGTGCACCACGGCACGCCCCGACTCCTCGATCGACTCCTTCATGATCACCCGGGTGCTCGTCACATTGCGCAGACCCGCCGCCAGCACACGGCCGAGCGGAGAATGGGCTGCAACGCGGCTCACCATCTCGGGCGAGCTGCCGTGCTGACGCAGATCGGCAATGACGTTGTCGAGCAGGCCGGCGGGCACGACGCGCGCCCGGCGCAGGCTGACCGAACGTTCGATGATCAAAGCGACGGCAATCACCGACGCAAACAACAAGGGCCACATGGGCCAGCCGGCGGCCTGAATGATCGCGAACACGCGTATCAACCTCGAATCAGCAAAAGCGGAACTCTAGCCTTGCCGCGCAGGCAGGGCAAGCCGGCTCGCAGCTCAAGCAATCCACAGAAGCTGTGGATAAGTTTGTGGGGCATTTCTGAATCCTGCCCGCAATCCCGGTAACGGCGCGGCTTGTCTTACTCCGATGAAAATTTGTGCAACATATTTCATCCATAAAAACAATGACTTAAAAATAAGCCTTTGTTTCATCAAGGACTTGCATGACGGCGCTTGAAGTACTTGACAGGCTGTGGATTCCGCTACAATCCCGCCTCCGGAAACCGACCCTCACGCCCGCATGCCCGCAGAAATCCCAGCATCACAGGTACTTGGCGTCTCTGCGCTCAACCGTCTTGCGCGTGAAACACTGGAAGCCGGCATTCCCCTGCTCTGGGTTGGCGGAGAGGTTTCCAACCTGACCCGGGCCAGCTCGGGCCACATCTACTTCACCCTCAAGGATGCGCAGGCGCAGGTGCGGTGCGCGATGTGGCGCAACCGGGCGCAGCTGCTGGCGTTCCGCCCGGAAAACGGAATGAAGGTCGAAGCCCGGGCACTGGTCACGCTCTACGAGGCGCGCGGGGACTACCAGCTCAACGTCGAAGCCCTGCGTCCGGCGGGCATCGGCAACCTGTTCGAAGCCTTCAACCGGCTCAAGGACAAACTGTCGGCCGAGGGGCTCTTCGACCCCGAACGGCGTCGGCCCCTGCCACGCTTTCCACGCGGCATCGGCATTGTCACCTCGCCCGCCGCAGCCGCCCTGCGCGACGTCATCGCAACCTTGCAGCGGCGTTGCCCACAATTGCCGCTGGTGCTCTATCCGGCACCGGTGCAGGGCGCTGACGCCCCCGCCCGGCTGCTCGCATCGCTGCAGCAGGCTGGGCGACGGGCCGGGTCCGACGGCATCGATCTCATCCTGCTGGTACGTGGCGGCGGCAGCATCGAAGATCTGTGGGCCTTCAACGACGAGGCCCTGGCGCGCGCGATCCGGGCCTGCCCGGTGCCTGTTGTCAGCGGCGTCGGCCATGAAACCGACTTCACCATTGCCGACTTTGCCGCCGACCTGCGCGCCGCCACCCCGACCGGTGCCGCGGAGCTCGCCAGCGCCGGCTATCACGCCGCACGCAGCGAATGCCAGACACTCGAGATGCGTCTGACACGCACCATGCAGCGCAGGCTGGAAACCCTCGGACAGCAGTTGGACCGCTGCGCCCTGCGCCTGGTGCACCCGCGCGAGCGCCTGCGTCGGGCAGCAGAAACCATGAACGGGCTGCGACAGGGCCTGCAGCGCGCCATGCGCACCCAGCTGGAACGCAGCGCCCATCGCCAGGCCCAGTTCGCGGTCAGGCTGCAGAACCGACGCCCGGATCCTGCCCGCTCAAAGCAACAGGTCGATCAACTCGGCGACCGGCTGCGACGAGCCGCCCGCGGCAGGCTTGACGCGCACAGGCATGGCATCGCCGCTCTCGCCGCCCACCTCCAGCACCTGGCGCCCGAGGCGGTGCTGGCCCGGGGCTACAGCATCACCCGCGATGCGGCCGGCAACATCCTGCGCTCGGCCACGACGGCCGGCATTGGCGACACGATTCATGTGCAACTGGCTGAGGGCGAACTGAGCGGAAAGATCACCGGCAAGCGCTGATCTGCCGGCGCACACACCGTGCCGGCCAGTTTCCATGCCCCACGGATAGGCTTATGATCATGGCCCTCAGGATTGTCACTTCAGACCAATCCCGACTAGAATGGTCAGGCTTTGAATCATCGGCATTCCTCATTGACTGACCGATTGACGCTTCGACAATACCGACTGGAGAACTCGATGGAACATACTCTTCCCGCTCTGCCCTATGCCAAGGATGCCCTGGCTCCGCATATCTCTGCTGAAACCCTGGAGTTTCACTACGGCAAGCACCATCAGGCCTATGTCACCAACCTGAACAACCTGATCAAGGGTACCGAGTTCGAGAACCTCGACCTCGAGGCCATCGTCAAGAAGGCCCCCGCCGGCGGCATCTACAACAACTCCGCCCAGGTCTGGAACCACACCTTCTTCTGGAGCAGCATGAAGCCGAACGGCGGCGGCGAGCCGAGTGGCGCACTGGCCGACGCAATCAAGGCCAAGTGGGGCTCGTTCGACGACTTCAAGAAGGCCTTCACCGCTTCGGCCGTGGGCAACTTCGGTTCGGGCTGGACCTGGCTGGTCAAGAAGGCTGACGGCGCAGTGGATATCGTCAACATGGGCGCCGCCGGCACCCCGCTGACCACCGGCGACAAGGCACTGCTCTGTATCGACGTGTGGGAACATGCCTACTACATCGACTACCGCAACCGTCGTCCGGACTTCGTGGCCACCTTCCTCGACAAGCTGGCCAACTGGGAATTCGCGGCGAAGAACTTCGCCTGATTCCTGCCGTCCCGCTCCCTTCGGGGAGTGCAGACTCGCAAAGCGATCCCGGCCTCCGGGGTCGCTTTTGTTTTCTCGGACGCCCGAAGCACAAGGCCATACCCTCCGATGCTCGACATCCTCTATCGCGACGATCACCTGATCGCGATCCACAAGCCCTCCGGTCTGCTGGTTCATCGCACCGGACTTGACGCGCGCGAGGAGCGCTTCGCGGTACAGTTGCTGCGCGACCAGATCGGCCGCCACGTCCATCCCGCTCACCGTCTCGACAAAGGCACGTCGGGCGTACTGCTGTTCGCACTCGATCGCGATACGGCCGCGCGTGCCGGCGCGCTGTTCGAGAATCAGCAGGTATCGAAACGCTATGTTGCTGTCGTGCGCGGACATCCGCCCGCAGCCGACGTCATCGATCATCCGCTGGTGCGCCGTTTCGACCCCGCGGAGCGCAGGTCTGCGCGCGCGGAAACCTTGCCGCAGAGCGCCATCACCCGCTACCGCCGACTGGCCACGGCCGAACTGCCCTACCAGGTCGACCGCTACCCGAGCAGCCGCTATGCGCTGGTCGAGCTGCAACCCGAGACCGGCCGCCGCCATCAGCTGCGCCGCCACCTGAAACATGTCTCGCATCCGATCATTGGCGATGCAACATTTGGCAAGGGCCGCCACAACCGGCTATTCCAGACCCTCTTCGGCAGCGATCGCCTGCTCCTCGCGTGCACCGGACTCGCCTTCCGCCACCCTTTGAGCGACACCCCATTGCAGATCGACTGCCCCTTGGCACAGGACTTTACGAAGGTACTGACGGCACTCGGTTGGCATTTGCAGGCTGACGGACTTTCGGCCACGGGCGATTCATAGCAGAATAAGGGTCCGATCCGTCACCCGCCCTCAGGTCACATGAATCCGCTGCTGCAAGTTCGCGAACAGGGTCAGCAAATCTGGCTCGACAACCTCTCCCGCACGCTGCTCAACGAGGGGCACCTGGCACGCTTCATAGCCGAGGATGGCGTCGCTGGCGTGACCACCAACCCGGCAATCTTTTACAAGGCCATTGCCGGCGGACGCTACTACGAAGACGATCTGGCGGCGCTCAAGCGCCAGCCCATCGGTGCCGAAGCGCGCTATGAACAGCTGGTGATCCCCGACGTGCAGCGCGCCTGTGACCTGCTGCTGCCACTGCACCGCGAATCGCACGGCAACAAGGGCTACGTGAGCCTGGAGGTGTCACCCGAACTGGCCGACGACGCCGCAGGCACCCTGGAAGCCGGCCTGCGGCTCAAGGCCGCGGTCAATCGTCCCAACCTGCTGATCAAGGTACCCGCAAGCGCTGCCGGACTGAAGGCGATCGAACAGCTCATCGGCGCCGGCGTCAGCGTCAACGTCACCCTGATGTTCTCGCTCGCCCATGTCGATGCGGTTGCCGCCGCCTATGTGCGTGGCCTCGAACGTCTGCGTGCCGCGGGCGGTGACGTTTCCAGCGTGATGTCGGTGGCAAGCCTGTTCCTGTCGCGGGTCGATACCCTGGTCGACAAGCAGCTGGAAGAACTCGGCGGCGAGGCGCTGGCACTCCGCGGCAAGGCTGCGGTCGCCACTGCACGCCTCGCCTACCAGCGCTACCGCGCGCGCTTTCACGGTCCCGACTTTGCCGCCCTGCAGGCGGCGGGCGCCCGCCCGCAGTTCATGCTGTGGGCCAGCACCGGGACCAAGAACCCCGACTACAGCGACCTGCTGTACGTTGAGCCCCTGATCGGGCCGGAAACAGTGAATACCCTGCCTGACGCAACGCTGGACGCGCTGCGCGACCATGGCAAGGTCGGCAATACGCTGGAGCAGGACGTCAGCCTCGCGCAGGCGGCCATGGATGGCCTTGCAGCCCTCTCGATCGACATGGATGCAGTCGGCGAGAAGCTGCAGGCGGACGGCCTGCACCAGTTCGAGGAAGCGTTCTCAAAACTGCTTGAATTGACAGCAGACTGAAGCGGCGACGGCCGCTTCAGGCACTGCGCGCCGCACGGCAGCTCACGCTGGCCGCGGCGCGCAGCTGGCGGGTCAGGCCGCCGCCAGCTGCGGCAGGGGCTTCTTCACCAGCGCCGAGCGTGCCACACCACGCTGATCGCCAGCCGCGCCCAGCACTTCCTTCATGTCGAGGATGAGGACGATCTGTCCGTTGGACAGGGTCGTCACACCGGCCACACCCTTGGGCCGGAAGTCATCGAGCGACTTGATCACGGCATCCTCGCGACCGGCGAAACTGTCGATGGCCAGAATGAACGACAGCTCGGCGGTCTGCATCAGCACGCCGTACTCCGGCGGGCGCTCCTGCTCCCAGCCCAGCAGGCCGGCAAGTGGCAGAATGGGCAGCACTTCGCCCCGCACCACCATCGTCGCCCTGCCCCCCACCTCCTGCACCTGGTCGATCTCGATCGGCAGGATCTCGCGCACCATCGACAGCGGCACGGCAAACGGCTGCTCCCCGAGCCTGACCAGCAACACGGGCAGAATCGCCAGCGTCAGCGGCAGGCTGATGATGAAGGTCGTGCCCTTGCCCTGGGTCGAGCGGATGTCGATCGATCCGTTGAGCTTCTGGATGTTGGTTCGCACCACGTCCATGCCGACGCCGCGGCCGGATACGTCCGACACCTGGGCGGCAAGCGAGAATCCGGGCAGGAAGATGAGGTTGAAGCTCTGCCGCTCATCCATCGTATTGGCCTCCTCATCGGTGATGAGGCCTTTCTGCAAGGCCTTGGCCCGCAGCTTCTCAGCGTTCATGCCGCGACCGTCGTCGGCGATCAGGATCACGATGTGATCGCCCTCCTGGCGCGCCTCCAGACGTACTTCGGACTTCTCCGGCTTACCATTGGCCCGGCGTTCGACGCTGTCCTCGACACCATGATCGACCGCATTGCGAATGAGGTGGATGATCGGATCGGACAAGTCCTCGATCATGGTCTTGTCAATCTCGGTTTCCTCGCCGGCAAGCACGAGCTCCACGTCCTTGCCGAGATTGCGCGCAAGATCGCGCGCAATGCGCGGATATTTCTGGAACAGCCGCCCGATCGGCTGCATGCGAGTCTTCATCACCGCGTTTTGCAGATCCGAAACCAGCAGGTCGAGCTGGCTCACCGCCAGGTCGAGCGCATGCAGGGTCTCGGTATCGTTGCGTCCGCTCAGGATGTCGCTGCGCAGCGCATTGAGTCGGTTCTTGGTCAGCCCGATTTCTCCCGACAGGTTCAGCACCTGGTCAAGACGCGAGGTATCGACGCGGATCGAGTTGTCGCGCTGACGCTCGCCCTCGCGTCTCCCTGCCGGTGCGGAAGCACCTGGCCGGTCGCTCGCACGGCGTCCGACCGCGCGCTTGATGACCTCTTCCGGGTCCTCCAGCGGCTGCGCAGGAATGAGCTTCGCGGCTTCTGCTGCAGGTTCGACAGTCCCCTTCGGCACCACCGCGACGGCGTTGTAGAGGAGCTTCCAGTCAGGCTCGTGCGCGCTGCCGGTGTTCTCGCCCCCGCCTTCGCCACCACCCTTTCTGGTTGACGCCGGCTCGACCGCCGGCACGGCCTCACCGGCAATGGCGAGTTTCAGCGCGGCAATCAGGGCCGGATCGGCTGCCGGCGGCTGGCCGCCATGCTCGAGATGATTGAACATCTCGCGCACTGCACCGGTCGCCTCGAGGATGACGTCCATCATCTCCGAGCTGACCGCGAGTTCGCCGTTGCGCAGCTTGTCGAACAGGTTCTCGGTGAGGTGGCACAGGGTCACCAGCTCGGTGGCGTTCAGAAAACCGGCGCCGCCCTTGATGGTATGAAACCCGCGAAAAATATCGTTGAGCAGGTTCCGGTCGTCAGGGAAGCGCTCCAGATCGACCAGCTTGTTGTCGACACCTGACAACAGGTCTCCGGCTTCGACCAGGAAGTCCTGCAGCAGATCTTCCATTCCGGCAAAGTCACTCATCGCTCTATCGCTCCCATTCACGTTCGGGCCGCCGGGTCAGAATGCCCGTACGGCCAGCGTGCAGATCAGAAACCCAGGCTCTCGAGGAGGTCATCGACCTGCCCCTGGCTGGTCACCACGTCATCGCGGCCTTCACTGCTCACCACCGGGCCATTCATCAGCCCGGCATTCTTCTCGATGCGCATCTCAGCGGGCGCAACCTCGAGCAGGACCTCGAGAAGTTGCGACTCCAGGGTCTGCGCCATGTCGACTACCTTCTTGATGACCTGGCCGGTGAGATCCTGGAAGTCCTGCGCCATCATGATCTCGAGCAGTTGCGCATTCGTGGCGCGACTGCCGTCGCTGACGGCGGACAGAAAGCCCCGGGTCTCGCCCGCCAGTGCCTTGAACTCTTCAACCGAGAGTTCGTTCGCATACAGTCGGTCCCACCTCGCGCGCAGTGCGTCGGCATCGCTTTCGAGCTTGTCCTGAATCGGCTTGGCCACATCGGTGGCGTTTAGCACCCTGCTCGCCGCCTGTTCGGTCATCTGCGCGATGTAGGTCAGGCGCTGACGTGCATCGGGCATCGCCTGCGCGACCTCCTGCAGGGCAGAGTCGAATCCGAGCTCGAGGAGCGAGTCGTGCACCTTGCGCGTCATCTGACCGATACGATTGAATACGGCTTCCGGGGCCGCTGCATCCTGCTCTGCGGCGGCAGGCGCTGGCTCCGGCAAATGCACGTCGGGCTCTGCCCCCTCGGATACGTCGAATTCGGCGGCAACCGAGTCGAACAACGCCTGCAGTTCGTCGCTGTCGTCCGTTTCGGGGGCTGCGGCCGGTGCGGGCACTGGACGCTGGAGCACGGGTTCGGGCTCGGCCTGGGGCGACGCAATGCTGTCGAACAGGGCCTGCAGTTCATCCGAATCGCTCGCTTCGTCAAATTTCATCCGCTTCGCCATTTCCTGGCTCCCTATGTGGTTCGTGCTGCCAGTCAGGCAGCTGCACTTTTGCCGAGCTTCTCGAAGATCTTCTCCAGCTTCTCGGACATGGTCGCAGCGGTGAAAGGCTTGACGATGTAGCCGTTGGCCCCGGCCTGCGCGGCTGCGATGATGTTTTCCTTCTTGGCCTCGGCCGTGATCATCAGCACCGGAAGATGCTTCAGCTGCGGCGTGCGGCGGATGGTCTGCAGCAGGGTCAGGCCATCCATGTTGGGCATGTTCCAGTCGGTCACGACGAAATCGAAGGGGGAAGCACTGAGCTTTTGCAGTGCAACCACGCCATCTTCAGCCTCGTCGACATTGGTGTAACCCAGCTCCTTGAGCAGGTTGCGCACGATGCGGCGCATGGTCGAAAAATCATCCACGACCAGAAATTTCAGTTTTGGGTCAGCCATCTCATTCTCCGTTGTGCCCGTTCCCGATCAAGCCTGGCGTGCGCGCTGGAGCAGCGGCCGCAAGGTCTCGGCGAGAACATCAGCGTCGAATTTTGCCACGTATGAATCCACACCGACCCTTTTCCCCATCGCCCGATTCGCTTCCGATGACAGGGAGGAGTGCATCACGACGGGAATTCCGTCGAAGCGGCTGTCGTTCTTGATATTGCGCGTCAGCACGTAACCGTCCATTTCGGGCATCTCCGCATCGACCATGATGAGATCGATCTCATCACCGACGTGATGCCCCATCTGCTGGGCGTGCGCTGCCATGCCTTCCAGCCGCGTCCACGCCTCAAGCCCGTTCTGCGCATGCTTGTGGCGGACACCCAGCTTGTCGAGCACTTCGGCGATCTTGCGCCGGGCAACGGCCGAGTCATCCACGAAGAACACGTTCACGTCATCGCCGCCATGCAGTGGACTAATGTTGCCGACGATCGCCTCGCCGAAGGTATTGGCCAGAATGGTCTCGACATCAAGAATCGACACCAGCTTGCCATCGGCCAACTCCGTGATCGCAGTGATGTAGTTCTGACTGTTCGACGACACGTTGTCAGGCGTGCGCACCTTGTCCCATTCGACGCGGATGATGCGATCGACCTCCTTCACCAGGAAGCCGAGGGTGCGCTTGCTGTACTCGGTCACCATCATCGAGCCGCCGAGGGCATCGCCGGGCGCGCTCAGGCCGAGAATCTTGGCCAGGGACAGCACGGGAATGACGTTGCCACGCAGGGAGATCAGACCCTCCACACCGCGCGGCATGTTGGGTGCCTTGGTGATGAAGGGCGTCTTGGACACCTCGCGCACCTTGAACACGTTGATCCCGAAGGTTTCGCTGGTACCGAGCGAAAACAGCAGGATCTCCATTCGGTTCGAGCCGGCCAGCATGGTGCGGCCGTCTACCGAATCGAGCAGGGCGGTATCTTCTTTCTGGTCGAGACTCAACATTGACTCACCTCACTTCCTGACCGGCGCGACATTGCGGCTGATCAGGCGACGCAGCGTCTGCGACAGGCGCTGCGGTTCAAACTTGGGAACGTATTCATCCACACCGACCGACTTGCCAAGCTGCTGGTTCGACATGCCCGACAGCGAAGAATGCATCACCACCGGCACGCCCTCGAAACGCGGGTCGGCCTTGATGTTGCGGGTCAGGATATATCCGTCCATCTCGGGCATTTCGACATCGGTCAGCACCAGGCTCAGGGTGTCGCTCACCTTCCGCCCAGCAGCTTCTGCCTGCGCAGCCATCAGCTTGAGCTCTTCCCACGCACGACGCCCGTTTACGGCCGAGATGTACTTCACACCGAGCACATCGAGCGTCTGGCAGATCTGCTTGCGTGCCACTGACGAATCGTCGGCGAACAGCACCAGATGTTCGCCGCCATTGTCAATTGGTGTGATGTCCTTGAACATGTGGCTGTCGTCGTAGCGGGTCGTCTCCGACAGCACCTTTTCGACATCGAGCAGCATCACCAGGCGGTTCTCCGGCAATTCGGTGACGGCGGTGACCAGGCCGCCCATGTTGGCGGTCAGCATGTCGGGCGGCACCCGCATCTGCGACCAGTCCAGGCGCAGAATGGTGTCGACCGCTTCGACCAGGAAACCCTGGGTGTGGCCGTTGTACTCGGTCACGATCATGATGTCGCGCGGCGTGTCGGCCCCCACGCCAACGTAGCGCGCCAGATCAACCACCGGCACCAGTGCGCCGCGCAGGCTGACCATGCCCACGACCGATGCGGGCATCTCCGGCGCGGCGGTGATGGCCGGCGTACGCATGACCTCACGCACCTTGAAAACGTTGATACCGAAAGTCTCGCGCCGGCCCGTTTTCTGATCCGTACCCAGCGTAAACAGCAGGATCTCCAGCTTGTTGGTCCCGGCAAGGCGGGTACGGGCATCGATATTCTTCAGTAACTCGGACATTTCATTCTCCGCACGCTTGCGGCTGCTGGCCCGGTCAACGCGACCGGTAGCGCTGTTGTGTAGTGTATCGACCCGAAGGGATCAGACTTTAGCAAGTGGCCGACATTGTGCCCCGGACTACAGGGCGAGTGCACCCCTCAAGCCTGATAGCCCATGCGGAATCCGCCCCACTGGCGGCCATTGACATACACCGGCGCCGAGATGTCGTGCATGATCTCGCCGGTATCGCGGCGATAGGTCTGGATCAGGAACTGCAGTTCATGCGCGCCACAGCGCTTGCCCACCGGATCGTCAAAGATCCGCTTGCTGCGGTTGCCGACAAAGTCCTTGTCGTAGTCCCCGGTCAGGGGCTGGGAAAAGCGCGTGTTATGGGTTGGAACGTAGCCACGCCGGTCGCAGCCGATGGCGTAGATGATTTCACCGTGCTTCTGCAGGATCGCCTCCTGAACGCGGGGAAACAGCTTGTCGGTGAATGCATCGAAACGCGTGGTGTATTTCTGCGGCCGGGTATTGGGAATGGGCTGGGAGGTCTGGTCGAACAAGGCGTCGGCCGTGATCTGCCCTGCCGCAATTGCCTGCTCCATGAGCCGCCCGAGTTCGCGGGCGGCCTGCTGCACGATCGCGGGCATCATCTTGTGGGTGGCCATGGCCTTCTCGCCTTCGGCACCGAGACGGAACACGTTGCTGATCTCGTGCAGGTTGAGCGCCAGGCTGTCGAGCTCGTGCGCCTCGTCGAGCGTCTTCGCCGCACCGTCGGCATTGCGCTCGACCATGCTCATGATCTGGCGGACGTTTCCGACCACCTTGTCGGCCTCATCCCCCTGCCGGGAGATGGACTGCGCGATTTCATCCACCCGCTCCATGGTCTGCTGAGCGCCACGATTGATCTGCTCGAGGGAACTGGCCGCCTGGCGCGCGAGCTCGGCGCCGGCGCGGGCCTGCTCGCTGCCCTGCTTGATGGAAACGATTGCTGCACCGGTTTCCGTCTGGATGGCGGTGATCATCGTGCCGATCTCACTCGTGGCAGCAGACGTGCGTTCCGCCAGTTTTCTCACCTCGTCGGCGACCACCGCGAAACCCCGGCCCTGCTCGCCAGCACGCGCAGCCTCGATCGCCGCATTGAGGGCAAGCAGGTTGGTCTGATCGGCAATCTCGCGGATCACCTTCACGATGCCGCTGATCGCCTGCGAGCGTTCGCCAAGCGCCGAGATCACCTGTGCGGACTGCTCCACCGAGCGGGCAATCAGGTCGATCTCGGACGAGGCGCTGGACACCACTCGTGCGCCCTCGATCGACAGTTCCCGTGCCTCCTGCGCATTCCGGGCCGTTTGCGACGCATGACCGGCGATCGCATTCACGCCGGTCGTCATCTCCTCGATTGCCTGCGCCATCTGTTCCGATGCACTGCGTTGCGACGTCGATCCCTCGGCCACGCCGGCAGCGAGCGACGACAGCGTTTTGGCCTTTTCCGCCACACGCTGGGCGTCGTAGATCACCTTGCCGACGATGCCCTGAAAGCTCGCAATCAGGCGGTTGTAGTGCTCGATGCAGTCGGACAGGGGGCCGCTCGTCGTCGCCGCCCGCCGCGACAGATCGCCATCCTCGTAGGTTTTCCGCAGCGTCGCGGCAAAGTCCCCGAGCGGCGAGCCGAAACGCAGCTTCAGCAGCATGGCGGCAAGCGCAGCGACCGCAACACCGACAAGCGCATGTGCAGCCATCGCAATCCACGCCGGCGCCGGGTCGATCGCGGCAACGATGCCGCCTCCGAGGCCTGCCAGCAGGCCCAGCATGATGCAAACCGACCACATCCTCATCTCCCTCTCCTCTCGCGCTCACTGCCGCATATCTCATCACAGGCCGCGCGCTTGCGGCGCAGCTCCAATGTCTTCAGCTATCGGCGCGGATCCAGAACTTCTTTAGCCCTGATCCACAACATGAACGGAAATAGCGCTCAGGTGCCCGCGCCCTGGGCCGCAAGCCGCACCTGAATACGCCCTGCGATGTCGGACAGACTGACGATTTCACGCGCAGCGCCCAGCAGCGCCGCTTCGCGTGGCATGCCGTACACCACACAGGAAGCCTCATCCTGCGCGATCGTCCACGCCCCGCCCTGGGACATGCGCAGCAGACCCGCCGCACCATCCCGCCCCATGCCGGTCAGCAGCACGCCGACGGCAGCGCGTCCAAGTACCGCTGCCGCCGAGTGAAAAAGCACATCAACCGAAGGACGGTGCCGGTTGACCGGATCCGACTTCGCCAGCCCACACTGGAAACCCGTCCCCCCGCGACGAATGCTCAGATGCGAATGACCAGGCGCAATATAGACGGTTCCGGGCTCGACACGCTCGCCGTGCTCGGCCTCCTTGACCCGCAGCGCGCACAAGCCGTCGAGCCGGCGCGCAAAGGAGCCGGTAAACATCTCCGGCATGTGCTGGACGATCATGATCGCGGGCATGCTCGCAGGCAGCCCCGTCAGCACTTCGCGGATCGCCTCGGTGCCACCGGTCGAGGCGCCGATGAAGACGATGCTGCCACCCGCTGTTGTGCCGAAAACGTGACTCACGCCGGCACCTCAGCGCAAGGGCGAATCGAGCCGCACATACACCGTGCGCCCGCGCGAACGCACAAGGTCTGCGGCATGCATGAAACTCTCCGAGTGCCCGGCATACAACTGCCCGTCGGGGCGCAGCAGCGGAACGAAGCGCTTGAGAATGCTGTACTGGGTGGGCTTGTCGAAGTAGATCATCACGTTGCGGCAGAAGATCGCATCCAGCGGTCCCTGCACCGGCCACATGGGGTCAAGCAGGTTGATGCGGCGGAAGCTGACCAGGCGGCGCAGTTCCGGGCGGATCTCGAATGCCCCGGCGTCAGCGCCACTGCGCGGGGTGAAGAACCGGCTCTTGCGCGCATCGGACAGGCGCTCGATACGATCCTGCCGATAGATGCCCGCCTCCCCGTGCGCCAGCACCGAGGTGTCGATATCGCTGGCAAGGATCTGCACCGGCGGCGCGAGGGAGTTGAACGCCTCACACGCAGTCATCGCCAGCGAATACGGCTCTTCCCCGGTCGAGGCTGCGTTGCACCAGATCCGGATCGTACGCTTCTCGCCGACCTGGCGGAGCTGATCGGCGAGGATGTCGAAGTGGTGAGGCTCACGAAAGAAGGAGGTGAGGTTGGTGGTCAAGGAATTGACGAAGGTCTCCCACTCCCCCCGGTCGCGCTCGAGTCTGGCCAGATACTGCGCAAACGTGCGGTCGCCGCAACTGCGCAGACGGCGCGCGAGGCGGCTGTAGACCATGTCCTGCTTGGCCGACGACAGGGCAATGCCCGCGTGTTGATGGATCAGGGTACGGATGCGCTCGAAATCGGCCGGCGTAAACTCGAACTCACGATCGCGCGCAGCCAGACCGGGCGCAGAAGCGGCAGGCGAGAACGGTGCCCGCCGAGGCGCATCCGGTGCAGTGCCTGCCGGCGACAAGGGCCGCCGCGGCGGAGGATCGAAAACCATGCATGAACCTCTTCAAGTGCGCGCAATGAACGCACACGCGGCGCTCACATGCTGCTGTTCCTTATCGCCCCAGCGCCGGGCGGATATTCGGGATGATTCCTTGCGCAGCCGATCCACTGCTGCCGTCGCGCGTCAGCGTCGCAGGATCGAGCGGCGCTGACGCGCTGACATCGAGGTTGCCACCCTCGCCACGAATGGCGGCTTCGGTGCGCTTGTTGAGCACGATGATGCTGATTCGGCGGTTGATCGGATCGAGCGGATCTTCCTTCCGGAGCGGAATGGTGTCGGCAAGCCCCACCACACGCACCACCTTGGCCACCTCGAGACCGCCGCTGACGAGTTCGCGGCGCGAAGCATTCGCTCGGTTGCTGGACAGCTCCCAGTTGGAGAAGCCGCGATCGCCGCCAGCATAGCGCGCCGAGTCGGTATGGCCCGAGAGGCTGATGCGATTGTCCACGTCATTGAGCGCACGCCCGATCGAACGCAGCAGGTCGCGCGTATAGGGCTGAAGGTTCGCACTTGCGGAGGTGAACATCGGCCGGTTCTGTTCGTCCACCAGCTGGATGCGCAGCCCCTCCGAGGTGATGTCCATCAGGATCTGCTCCTTGAACTGCCGGAGCTGTGGGTCAGCCTCGATGATGGCTTCGATGCGCCCCTTGAGATCGACCAGCCGGGCCCGTTCGCGACGCAGCTCGGCCTCTTCGGCACTGCCATCGGCGGGATCGGACGGGTTCCGGTCGCGCGCAGCGTCAACATTGATGGCACGGGTGCTCGGCGTATCGCCACGCTTGACCTGCCCCACCTTGCGCGACAGATCCTCGCCACCGCCCTTGATGATGCTGGAACTGTCTCCCGAGCCCTCGCCGCCAGCCATCGCCAGCTTGAGCGGATTCTGGAAGTGATCGGCAATGCCTTCCAGGTCGCCCTGCGCGGTCGAGCCGAGCAGCCACATCAGCAGGAAAAACGCCATCATCGCGGTCACGAAGTCGGCATACGCAATCTTCCAGGCACCGCCGTGCGCGCCACCGCCGCCTTTCTTGATGCGCTTGACGATGATTGGTTGCTGGCTTTCGTCGCTCACGACTCCACCCCGACCGGAACCGGATCCGGATCAGAACGCACCAGCACGAAGCCTGTTTCCGCCATGCCCTGCCTCAGCCCTTGCGGTTCTTGATTTCTTCTTCGAGCTCGGTAAAGGTCGGCCGATCGGAGGCGTACAGCACCTTGCGTCCGAACTCGACCGCCACCTGCGGCGCATAGCCGTTCATGCTCGCCAGCAGCACCACCTTCATCACCTGGTAGATCTTTCCACCCTCTTCGACCTTCTGCTCGATCTGGCTTGCAAGCGGGGCCACGAAACCGTAGGACACGAGAATACCGAGGAAGGTACCGACCAGCGCGCCGCCGATCATCTTGCCCAGCACCGCCGGCGGCTCGCCCACCGAGCCCATCACGTTCACCACGCCCATCACCGCCACCACGATACCGAAGGCCGGCACCGAATCGGCGACCTTGGACACGATATGGGGCGCCACATGCGCTTCCTGGTGATGGGTCTCGATCTCCATGTCCATCAGGTTCTCGATCTCGAACGCATTCAGGTTGCCGCCCACCATCATGCGCAGGTAGTCGCACAGGAACTCGACCACATGGTGGTCCGATGTCACGCTCGGATACTTCGAAAAGATCGGGCTCGAATCCGGGTTCTCGATGTCGTTCTCGATCGACATCAGGCCTTCCTTGCGCACCTTGGCCAGGATCTCGAACAGCATCGCCAGCAAATCGACGTAAAGCGCGCGGTTGTACTTTGAGCCCTTGACCGCCATGCTCAACGAGCCCAGCGTGGCCTTGAGTGCCTTCGGCCCGTTTCCGGCCACGAAGCCGCCGATCATCAGGCCGAAAATGGCGATGTACTCGAGCGGCACCCACAGTGCGAGCAGGCTGCCGTGCACCGCATAAGTGCCGATCGACGCGGCGAGAATGATGACGTAGCCGATGATCAGAAACACTGCTTACTCCAGGCAAGAAGCACGGGTCAGTTTGGAATGCAAAATTGTAACGGCCCGCAAAGCAAAAACTTGAATTCCGGGTACAAAAAAGGCTGCCTCCGGATCAGGCAGCCTTTCTGTTGGAAACGGCAGCGTCAGGCCGCAACCGTATCCCTGACCTTGGTCTTGCGCACCGCCGTCCGCTTGGTCTTGCCCGCACGCGAGGGCATGTTGCACAGACCGCAGACATAGGCCTGCGTCGGGTCGTATGCATGAGCCACAAAGTGCCCGCCGCAACAGGTACAGCCCGCCATGTGCAGCAGGTCGGCATCAAAGAAGCGGACCAGGGTCCACGCGCGGGTAAGGCTGAGCACCGGTTCCATCTGCTCGGCCTCGATCTGATCGAGATAGAGGTGATAGGACTTCAGGATGGCTTCGAGACCACTGACACCTGCCTTCTTCTCGAAGAAACGATGGAAGCCCATGAACAGCGACGAGTGCACGTTGGGCTGCCAGGTCATGAACCAGTCGGTCGAAAACGGCAGCATGCCCTTAGGCGGCGACACCCCGCGAACTTCCTTGTAGATCTTGAGCAGCTTCTCGCGGCTGAGCTGGGTTTCGACCTCGAGCATTTGCATGCGCGCGCCGAGCTGCACCATTTCCACCGCGCGACGAATGTCGTCCGCTTCGTCGATAATCCGTTTGTTCTTCATTTTCTCTTCTCCTCAGGCAGCTTCCTCGGCAGCCTTGCCGGCAGCGATGATCGCTGCATGCAGACTGGAGCTTGCCTGATCGCGGCCCTCGCCCGCCATCAGGCGGCCAAGTTGCTCATCGTTGAATCGGAACTGCGGCATCAACATCTGGTTGTTGGACATGCGCACGAGCTTCGCAGCGGAAAGCCCCTCGATCAGGCCGGCAAACGCCTCGCCCACGCCGAGCCTGAACATTGCAGTTTCCCGATCACTGCGCAACATTTGCTGCGCCAGCATCAGATAGGCCAGGTTCAGTTCGCGAATCTCTGCCTGAAAATCGGGGCGTTTCATGAAAAATGACTCCCTTTCAGGGACAAGCGGCTTTGAAGTTAAAGTAATTTCTGAACATCCGCAAGTTTTCCCATGCCGCAATGGGGGTCAATGCTGTTGCAAACAGACAACACCTGCCCCGTCCAATTCATGCCAACCGGGAAAAAATCAGGCTGGTGCTTCCGGTTGCTGCACCGAGGCAACGCGATTTCGGCCCTGGCGCTTCGCCATGTAGGCGCCACGGTCGGCCTGTTTGATAAGTGCATCGAGATCGGCCATCGCACGATCACGCATCGCCACCCCGATACTGACCGTCAGTTCAAGCGCGGGGCCACCGGTCTCGATCAGCAGCGCATCCACCGATGCACGCAAGCGCTCGGCACAGATCATGGCGGAGGTCAGCCCGGTCTCCGGACAGATCACCAGAAACTCGTCGCCGCCCGTTCGACAGATCACGTCCTGCCCGCGCAAGGCCTCGCGCAAGGCATCGGCGGCCTGGCGCAGGACCATATCGCCGACGTCGTGCCCGTGCGTGTCGTTGATGAGCTTGAACCCATCGAGATCGATGATCATGCACGACAGCGGCCGGCGATTACGGGTAGCGGTCACCCATTCCTGGTGCATGCGGTCAATGGCATAGCGACGGTTCGGGAACCCGGTCAGCGCATCGGTCAGTGCAACTTCCTGCAATCGCCGGTTCGAGATCGCAAGCTCGGCTGCGAAATGCCGGACTTCCTCGCGGTCGCGCTCAAGTTCCTGTTGCAGTCGCACGACACGCTGCCCTGCATGGAAACGTGCGGTAAGCACCTTGGGGCGGAACGGCTTGAGCAGAAAATCGTCTGCGCCTGACTCGAACGCATCGATCAGGCGATCGTCGTCATCGTTCGGCGCAAGCAGCAGGATGTACATCCTGCGCCCCACGCGGGTGGCACGCAGGGCACGAATCAGCCGTTCGCTTTCAGCACCGAACACACCACAGTCGATCACCATCATGTGCGGCTGAAGCTCGACAACCGCCTCCAGCACCTGCTGCCCGGGGCGGACCTCGAACAGACGATGCCCCTCGCCGTCAAGCACTTCGCGCAACTGATCACGACTGCTCGCCTCGTCATCCACCAGCAGGATACGTAAAGCAGCACTAGGGCTCTGCGGAGCGGCTTCGACGGCAACACTCGCCTCCGGCGCCGCACCTTCGCCGGGCTTCACTGCAGCGCTTGCATCGCCCCCGTCACCCGGGCACAGCTCCGAGAACTGCGGCGGCGTAACCGTGTCGATCTGCAGCAGCTTGCCCCATTCGACCCATTGGCGTCCGATGTCGCTGCAGGCACCGACGAACTCATCGCGGCTGTATCCGAGGCGCAAGGCCAGCTTCAACACCATCCCCATCAGCGCTGGCTGGTCTGCCTCTACGGCAAGACAGATCTCCGCGACGGCCCGGGACAGCACGAGGCACTGCATCACCGTCGCTTCGCGACTCTCGGGTGCGAAGGCCGCACGCTCGGTTTGTTCGAAGAAACGCACCGGCTCGGAGAAGACCGGCGGCAACCCCCAATCCACCAGCATGGCCGCACCCAGCTCGCGGTGGGTCATCGCCAGCGCTTCCTGCTCCAGGTCGAGCAGACGCCGATCCGGATTGCGCTGGACCTCAAGCAACAGGCGGCCATACTCAACCGGATACACAGTCGCCATCGCCAGCTCGCCGATCCGCGCAAGCAGCCCGACCGAGAAGGCCTCGTCGGCGGCGACCACGCGCAGACGCTGAACCAGCGTTTGCATCGACAGAGCCATGACCAGCGAAGATGACCAGAAGCGCACGTAATCAAAACCGGCGCATGCGCCCTTGCGGTAGCTCGACAGCAGTGAAAAACCGAGCGCCATCGTTCGCACCGCAGGCATGCCCAGCACCATCAGGGCTTCCTGCACCGACACGACCGAACGCCGCTGCAGCCCGACCAGACCGTTGGCGGCCTTGATGATACGGCCCACAAAAGCGGGGTCGCCCTTGATCACCCGCGCCAGCTCTGCCACCGACACGTCGTCGCTTTGCGTCATGCGAATGATGGCAAGCGCAACCCCGCGTGGGGAAGGAAGATCGCCCGTTGCCTTAAGCTGCGCAAAACGGTTCATGTCGATCGAAGGAGGCATGTTCTCGCAAAAAGTGAATTGGACCCTGATCGCTAGCATAAACGCTAACGACGATATCTTGTACAGATCACATACACACAGCGGTGCCGCCCCGCTGTCTCGATACTGATTGGCGCTGCGCGGGCCTGTTAGAATTGGCATCGTATACAGGAAGCCCTCCCATGAAGTTCTGCTCAAGCTGCGGTGCCGCTGTCGATTTACGCATCCCCCCGGGCGATGCCTTGCCACGCCATGTCTGCGACAACTGCGGCACGATCCACTACCAGAACCCAAAGCTGGTCGTCGGCGCGCTGGCCGAGTGGGGAGACCGCATCCTGCTGTGCCGGCGTGCGATTGAACCCTGTTATGGCAAATGGACCTTGCCCGCGGGTTTCATGGAGAACAATGAAACCACCGCACAAGGCGCTGTGCGTGAAACCCTTGAAGAGGCCTGTGCGCGGATCGAACTGGGCGAGATGTTCTCCCTGATCGACGTTCCCCATATCAGTCAGGTCCACATCGTGTATCGCGCCCGCCTGCTCGACCTCGACTTCCGCCCCGGCGAAGAGTCACTCGAAGTCGCACTGTTCGAAGAAGCAGACATTCCGTGGGACGACATTGCCTTCCGCACCATCGCACTGAGCCTGCGACACTTCTTTGAAGATCGTCGCAGTGGCAAGTGGTCTTTCCACACCGGCAGCATCGGGCCCGCGCAAAAAACCTGAAACCCTGCTTCGGCGCGCGCTGCAGCCCCCCGGGACAGCTTGCGCTGCGGGGAGTTGTCTGTTTTCATTCACAAACGTGGTGCGCCGCGTTTCGGTGCGCCCACCCAGAGGTAACGGAGGACGCGTGCTGATCGAACATGGAGCGACGCTGCTGGGACCGGACGGATTGGCCATTCAGGAAGATGGCCAGCATCCGTGGATCCTGTCGCTCGACATGAACGGTGCCCCCTACCGCTGGATCTCGTGGCAGGCCGCCTGTCACTACCATGCGCGTGATCTCGTGGCCTGGAGCATTGGCGACCATTCCTTCAGCTTCCTCGGCGGCACCTCGCGTCTCACCGGGCAACGATCGCAGATCACCACCCAGAGCATCATCGCCATCAAGGGACGCACGCAGCGCCCGGCGGCGCTCACCAAGGTGCCTCCACTCAGCAACCGCGAGCTGTTCCGGCGCGATCAGTTCCTCTGCGCCTACTGCGGACATCGCCTGCCGGGCAGCCAACTCACCCGCGATCATGTGATGCCGGTTTCCCGCGGCGGTCGTGACGTGTGGATGAACGTGGTCACAGCCTGCCGGCCCTGCAACCAGCGCAAGAGCGGACGCACCCCCGAACAGGCGAGAATGGCGCTGCTTTATGCGCCCTATGTGCCGAACAAGGCCGAGTACCTGATTTTGTGCAATCGCCACATACTTGCTGACCAGATGGATTTCCTGACCCGCCACCTCCCGCGCCAGAGCAGGCTTCTCGCCATAGACTGACGGGGGTATTGCGCCAGTCTGGGGCACTATTTTGTGCATCGCACCAAGCTGGCGCACAAAATCCATCATTTTCAATACTTTGTATAAACAAGGGCACCGGCACGCCAGCACCGGCGATGCTAAATTCAAGCCATGACGACAGCAGAACTTCATTTCCTCCTCGACGGTCGCGACATCCGGCTGCATCAGGTCAGCCCGACAACGACGCTGCTCAACTGGTTGCGCGAAGACGAGGGACGCACCGGCACCAAGGAAGGCTGCGCCGAAGGCGACTGTGGCGCCTGTACCGTGGTCGTTGCCGAAGCACGTGACGGCGAGCTGGTCTGGCGCAGTGTCAACGCCTGCATCCAGTTCCTGCCCACCCTGCACGGCAAGGCCTTATTCACGGTGGAAAGCCTGCGCGCAGCCAAGGGCGGGTTGCATCCGGCCCAGGCGGCGATGGTGAGCTGCCATGGCTCTCAGTGCGGCTTCTGCACTCCGGGCTTCGTGATGTCGCTGTTCGGGCTGTACCAGACTGAGGCCGCACCCGATGGTGACGCCGTGGCCGACGCGCTGTCCGGCAACCTGTGCCGCTGCACCGGCTACCGCCCGATCGTGGATGCCGCACAGGAAATGTATCGGCTGCCTGCACCCGACGGCGAGCTGCCGGCGCCGCAGTGGCAGAACGCAACCGACCCCGCGGCACAGGCCCTGCTCGACCGTCTCGTGCGCATGAATGCGGACGACGCCACACTCGACATCGTCCATGCGGACGGCCGCTTCACCGCGCCGCGCAACCTCGATGAATTTGCCAGCTGCGTCGCCACCCACCCGGACGCGACCATTCTCGCCGGCAGCACCGACATCGGCCTGTGGGTCACCAAGCAGTTCCGCGCCCTTCCGCACCTGATCTATCTTGGCCGGGCGCGCGAACTCAACCGCATTTCCGAAACCGACGGCTGGCTCGAAATTGCCGCCGCCGTGACGCTGGAAGACGCCTTCGAGGCCATCCTCCCGCACTACCCCGAACTCACCGAACTCTGGCGCCGCTTTGCTTCACGCCCGATCCGCAACGCCGGCACGCTGTGCGGCAACATCGCCAACGGTAGCCCCATCGGCGACTCGATGCCGGCCCTGATCGCCATTGGTGCCGAGGTGGTGCTGCGCCACGGCGATCGCACCCGTGCGCTGCCACTCGAAGCGCTCTATCTGGGCTATCAGAAGAAGGATCTTGCACCGGGCGAATTCGTGCAGTGCGTCAGGATTCCCCTCGCTCGCGGCCCCCTCGATGAACACCTCTTCCGCGCCTGGAAGATCTCCAAGCGTCAGGACCAGGACATCTCGGCGGTGTTCGCAGGCTTCTCGATCATTCACCATCACGGCATCGTCAGCAGCGCACGGCTCGCCTTCGGCGGCATGGCCGCAACGCCCAAGCGCGCCAGCCACGCGGAAGCCACGCTCATCGGCCGCCCCTTCGATGCTGCGGCCCTGAGCGATGCCCGCGCCGCGCTCGCACTCGACTTTCAGCCGCTGTCCGACATGCGTGCGTCTGCCGAATACCGCATGAACGTCGCGCAGAACCTGCTCACCCGCCTGCACCATGAACTCGCAGGTCATCCGACCCGCATCGACAGCGTGGAGGCCGATCATGCTCAGCACTGAAGCACGCGGCAGCGCCGGCGCTGCCCTTCCCCACGAATCGGCAGTGCTGCACGTCACCGGCAGCGCCACCTATATTGACGACCTGCCCGAACTGCGACGCACGCTGCATGCGGCAATCGGACTCGCGACCGAAGCACATGCCCGCATCCTCAGCATCGACCTGTCGGCCGTCCGCGCGGCACCGGGTGTGGTCTGCGTGCTCACCGCAGACGACATTCCCGGCCTGAACGATTTCGGCCCTGTCGTGCACGATGACCCGATCTTCGCCACCGAAGAAGTGCAGTTCCATGGCCAGGCGCTGTTCGCTGTGCTTGCCGAAGACATGCGCGCCGCCCGCGCCGCCGCCCGTCTTGCCAAGGTCGAATACGACCGCCTGCCTGCGCTGCTCGGCATCGACGAAGCGCTCGAAGCCGGCACCCGGGTGCTGCCCGACGTCGCACTCCGGCAGGGCGATGTCGATACGGCCATCGGTGCCGCGCCGCATCAGCTCGAAGGCACCGTGCGCCACGGCGGACAGGATCACTTCTACCTCGAAACCCATATCGCCTACGTCATCCCGCAGGAAGACAGGACCTTCAAGGTGCATTCATCGAGCCAGCACCCGGGCGAAGTCCAGTTGCAGGTCGCCCACGCGCTCGGTCTGGAGGCCAAGGACGTCACTGTCGAATGCCGGCGCATGGGCGGCGGCTTCGGTGGCAAGGAAAGCCAGCCCGGGCAGATCGCCGCGATTGCCGCCATCGGCGCGCTGCGCACCGGGCGCCCGGTCAAACTGCGCCTCGACCGCGACGACGACATGGTGCTCACAGGCAAGCGCCACGACTTCCGCATCGACTGGCATGTCGGCTTCGACGACGAGGGCCGCATTCTCGGCGTGCGTTTCCGCCAATCCACCCGCGCCGGCTATTCGGCCGACCTCACCGGTGCGATTGCCGACCGCGCGATGTTCCATGCCGACAACGCCTACTTCCTGCCCAGCGTCGCGATCGACTCCCACCGCTGCAAGACCCATACGGTATCGAACACCGCGTTTCGCGGCTTCGGCGGGCCGCAGGGCATGTTCGGCATCGAGGAGGTGATCGACGCCATTGCGCGCAAGCTCGGGCGCGACCCGCTCGACGTGCGCAAGCTCAACTACTACGGCACCACCGAGCGCAACACCACACACTACGGCCAGGTCATCGAAGACAACGTGATCCACGAGATGACGGCCGAACTCGAAGCCGGCTGCGACTATCGCGCCCGCCGCGAAGCCATCCGCGAATGGAACGCGAGCAGCCCGGTTGTCCGCCGCGGCATCGCCCTCACCCCGGTCAAGTTCGGCATTTCCTTCACCGCCACCCACCTCAACCAGGCCGGCGCACTGCTCAACGTGTATACCGACGGCACGGTACTGCTCAACCACGGTGGCACCGAGATGGGCCAGGGTCTGTTTACCAAGGTGGCGCAGGTGGTGGCACGCGAACTGCAGATCGACATCGACCGCATCCGCGTCACCGCCTCCGATACCGCGCGCGTACCCAATGCCTCGGCCACTGCAGCGTCGAGCGGTGCCGACCTCAACGGCAAGGCGGCACAGGACGCTGCGCGCAAGATCAAGGCACGGCTCACCGAATTTGCCGCGGCCAGGTACGCCGTGCGCGAAGACCAGGTCGAGTTCCGCGCCAACCAGATCCATGCCGGCACCACCGTCGTCAGCTTTGCCGAGCTCGTGCATGCGGCGTGGATGGCGCGCGTCTCGCTGTCCGCGACCGGCTACTACCGCACACCCAAGATCGCCTACGACCGCGAAACCCTGTCGGGCCGCCCGTTCTATTACTACGCCTACGGGGTTGCGTGCAGCGAGGTGGCCATCGACACGCTGACTGGCGAGTCGAAAGTGCTGCGCACCGACATCCTGCACGACGCCGGCCAGTCGCTGAACCCGGCGATCGATATCGGCCAGGTCGAGGGCGGCTTCATTCAGGGCATGGGCTGGCTGACCATGGAAGAGCTGCACTGGGACGCAAGCGGACGCCTGCGCACCCATGCACCCTCCACCTACAAGATTCCGGCGGTCTCCGATGTCCCCAGGATCTTCAACGTTCGCCTGTGGGATCGCGCCATCAACGTCGAAGACTCGATCTTCCGCTCCAAGGCGGTCGGCGAGCCGCCCTTCATGCTTGCGCTGTCGGTCTGGCATGCGATCAAGGACGCGGTGGCTGCGTCAGCCGACTACCGCGTCACCCCGACGCTCAACGCGCCGGCCACCGCCGAAGAGATCCTGCGCAGCGTGGACGACGCCCGTCAGCGGGCCCACGCGCCATGACTGCCGGACGCCTGCTCGATCATCTGGCCGCCAGCCTCTGCGCCGGCGAGCCCATGGTGTGGATCGGCGTCGCGGAGACACGCGGCTCGGCACCGCGCGCGCCGGGCGCCCGCATGCTGGTCGGCATGGGCTCGAGCTTCGGCACCATCGGCGGCGGTCACCTCGAACTGCGTGCCATCGAAATTGCGCGCGGCATGATCGTCGATGACGCCGCCGGTCTTGCGACCGCGCCCAGAATCGAGCGCTTTCCGCTTGGGGCCAGCGTCGGCCAGTGCTGCGGCGGCGTGATGCACCTTGCCTTCGACGTCATTCGCCCGACTGAGCGTGCATGGGTCGAAGCAGCACGCGCACTGGCGCACGAGGACATCGAGTGGGTGCGCATCCTCAGCCTCGGGGGCGCACCTGTGCAGGTCGCCAGCCTCGCCAACCTGCGCGCCGACAGCCGCCACCCGGCGCTCGCCGCCAGTGCGGCCGGGCTCGCCTCCCTTGCCGGCGACAGCGCCATGATCTGCTCCGACAGCCTCGGCGGCGAGCGCCACGTCATCGAACTCATGCGCCCGGCGGAACTGCATCTGGCCTTGTTCGGTGCGGGCCATGTCGGCCGCGCACTGATCGAAGTCCTCGCCCGCCTGCCGATCCGCGTTACCTGGATCGATCCGCGCGAGTCGGAATTTCTGGCCTGGATGCCGCAGAATACGCGCCCCGTCCTGACCGACATGCCGGAAGCCGAAGTGCGACACCAACCTGCCAACACCGCCGTGCTGATCACCACGCACAGCCATGCGCTGGATCTGGAACTGGTGCGGACCTGGCTCGATCGCGGCGACTTCGGCTTTCTCGGCCTCATCGGCTCGACCTCCAAGCGCGCCAGCTTCGAAGCCAGGCTGCGCGCCCGCGGCTACACCGAAGCGCAGCTCTCCCGCATCGTCAGCCCGGTCGGCGACCCCGCCGTCGTCGGCAAGGAACCCGAAGTCATCGCCATCGCGATTGCCGCGCAGCTCATGAGCCTGCGCAGCAAGCCACAGAACGTCCGGCACATCCGGCAAGATCATCCAGCCAAGGCATGCACGACACCATGACCCAGCAGACAAGCCCTTCCCCGGGCGCGCCGCCGCGCCTCGTACTGAGCAACATCCGCAAGGTCTACCCGACCGTGGTCGCCAACGACGGCGTCAATCTCGAAGTCGCGCCCGGCGAGATTCATGCCGTTCTCGGCGAGAATGGCGCCGGCAAGTCGACGCTGATGAAGATCATCTACGGCGTCACCCGGCCCAGCTCGGGCGAGATGCAGTGGGAAGGCAAGGATGTCACCGTCGAGAGCCCGGCGCATGCGCGCGAACTCGGCATCGGCATGGTGTTCCAGCACTTCTCGCTGTTCGAAACCCTGACCGTGGTCGAGAACGTCGCCCTCGCCCTGCCGGGCAAGCCCGATCTCGGCGAACTCGCGCAACGCATCGAAGAGGTCTCCAAGCGCTACGGCCTGCCGGTCGATCCGCGCCGCCATGTGCACGCCTTGTCGGTAGGCGAGCGTCAGCGGGTGGAGATCGTGCGCTGCCTGCTGCAGAACCCGCGCCTGCTGATCATGGACGAGCCGACCTCGGTGCTCACGCCGCAGGCCGTGCGCAAACTGTTCGAAACCCTGCGCCAACTCGCCGCCGAAGGCTGCTCGATTCTCTACATCAGCCACAAGCTCGACGAAATCAAGGAGCTGTGCCACACCGCCACCGTGCTGCGCGGCGGCCGCGTCACCGGCCACTGCCGCCCGGGCGAGGAAACGCCGGAATCGATGGCGCGACTGATGATCGGCAAGGACCTGCCTGTGTGCGAACACGGTGCCAGCCAGGCCAGCAACGAGGTCCGCCTGCGTCTGGCCGGACTGTCGCACGCCACACCCGACCCCTTCGCCACCGACCTGCGCGACATCCATCTCGACGTCCACGCCGGCGAGATCGTCGGCATTGCCGGCGTATCGGGCAACGGGCAGCAGGAGTTGCTGCGCGCGATCTCGGGCGAGGAACCGCTGTCGGAGAAATTCCCGGTGCAGATCCTCGGCACCGAAGCCGGCCGCATGAACCCCGGCCAGCGGCGCAAGCTCGGCATGTGCTTCGTGCCTGAAGAGCGCCTCGGCCGTGGCGCCGTGCCCACGATGTCGCTCGCCGACAACGCGATCCTGACCGCGGCGAAGTCGCAGCAATTTGTCAGCGGTGGCTTTCTGGCCTTCAGCCGTGCGCGGACCTTTGCCGAGAAGTGCATCGACTCCTTCAGCGTCAAGTGTGGCGGAGCGCCATCTCCCGCCAAATCGCTCTCGGGCGGCAACCTGCAGAAATTCATCATGGGCCGCGAAATCCTGCAGGCGCCCAAGCTGCTGGTGTGCGCCCAACCCACCTGGGGTGTCGATGTCGGCGCAGCCGCCTTCATCCGCCAGTCCATCATCGACCTGCGCAACCGAGGCTGCGCCGTGCTGGTCATCTCCGAGGAGCTGGACGAATTGTTCGAGATCTGCGACCGCATCGCGGTCATCGCCAAGGGCAGGCTGTCGCCGCTGCGCCCGACCGCTGAAACCTCGGTAGAGGATATCGGCGTGTGGATGAGCGGCCTGTGGCCCGGCTCCGAACTCGCAACCGAAACAGTTGAACAGAAGGGGGAGCTCGCTCATGCTCAGGCTTGAACCCCGCGCCGAAGTCTCGCGCCTGATGAGCTACATGTCGCCGGTGCTGGCGGCCGTACTCACCCTGATCGCAGGCATGGCCGTCTTCTCCTCGCTGGGCAAGGATCCGGTCGAAGGTCTGCGCCTGTTCCTGATCAGCCCGGTCAAGGATCTCTACGGCGTCTCCGAACTGCTGCTCAAGGCCACGCCGCTGATGCTGTGCGCCATCGGTCTCGCAGTGGGCTTCCGCGCCAACGTGTGGAACATCGGCGCCGAGGGGCAATTCATGCTCGGCACCGTCGGTGCGACCGGCATGGCCCTGTACTTTCAGGAATCCGACAGCAGCCTCGTGCTGCCCGCAATGGTGCTCGCGGGTGCCGCCGCCGGCGCAGCCTGGGCCGCCATCCCAGCCCTGCTGAAAACGAAGTTCAACGCCAACGAGATTCTGGTGTCGCTGATGCTGGTCTACGTGGCGCAGCTGTTCGTGTCCTGGCTGGTGTTCGGGCCGTGGAAAGACCCGGACGGCTTCAACTTCCCGCAAACGGCAATGTTTGCCGACCATGCGCTGCTGCCGATTCTTGTTGAAGGCACACGCCTGCATGCGGGCTTCCTGATCGCGCTCACCGCGCTGGTCGCCGGCTACGCCTTCATGAACCGCAGCTACACCGGCTTCAAGATGCGGGTCGCGGGCGAAGCGGCCGAGGCCGCGCGTTATGCGGGCTTCTCCGCCAACCGCATGATCTGGATCGGCCTGCTCACCGGCGGTGCCGCTGCCGGCATTGCGGGCATGAGCGAAGTGGCTGGCCCGATGGGGCAGCTCACCGACAAGGTCAACCTGGGCTACGGCTTTGCCGCCATCATCGTGGCCTTCGTCGGCCGCCTCAACCCCTTCGGCATCCTGCTTGCCAGCCTGTTGATGGCGCTGCTTTACATCGGCGGCGAGCAGGTGCAGCAGTACATGAACCTGCCCAGCTCCATCTCGCTGGTGTTCCAGGGCCTGCTGCTGTTCTTCCTGCTGGGTTCGGACGTATTCATCCACTACCGGCTGAAGTTCGGCCGCGTTGCCGCCTGAGGATCGATCATGGACGCTTCGCTCTTCACCTCGATGCTGTTTGCCACCGTCGTGGCCGGCACCCCGCTGATCATCGTGTCGCTCGGCCTGCTGGTCAATGAAAAGGCCGGCGTGCTCAACCTCGGCGCCGAAGGCATGATGGCCATGGGCGCGGTCGCCGCCTTCGCCGTCACCCACCACACCGGCAGCCCCTGGCTGGGCGTGCTCGCCGGCATGGGTGCGGGCATGGCGGTGTCGCTCGTGTTCGGTCTGCTTACCCTCACGCTGCAGGCCAACCAGGTGGCCTCCGGGCTCGCGCTGGCGATCTTCGGCGTCGGCCTGTCGGCCTTCATCGGCAAGCCCTTCGAGTCCATCGCCCTGCCCGCGGTGCCGCCGATCCGCATTCCCTTCATTGCCGACCTGCCGCTGATCGGCGAAGCACTCTACAACCAGCAAGCCCTCGTCTATTTGTCGTGGGCGATGTTCTGGGCCGTGGTGTGGTTCCTCTACCGCAGCCGCGCCGGCCTGGTGCTGCGCGCCGTGGGCGAATCCCCCGCCTCGGCGCACGCCATCGGTCATCCGGTCATCCTCATCCGCTATCTCGCGGTGCTCTTCGGCGGCGCCATGGCCGGCATCGGCGGCGCCTTCCTGTCGGTGTTCTACACCCCGATGTGGGTCGAAGGCATGGTCGCCGGTCGCGGCTGGATCGCCCTCGCGCTGGTCGTGTTCGCCACCTGGCGCCCGCTGCGGGTCATGGTCGGCGCCTACCTCTTCGGCGGCGTCATGATCACCCAGCTCTTCATCCAGGGCTCGGGCATGCAGATCGACTTTCCCGCGCAGTTCCTGTCGTCGCTACCCTACTGGGCGACGATCATCGTGCTGGTGGTGATCTCGCGCAATGTGAACACCATCCGGTTGAATTCACCGATGTCGCTGGGCAAGCCTTTCCGCGCCGAAGGCTAGGCGCGCAAGCGGCATTGAACAATGCGAACCCCGGACGATCGTTAGCACACTCATCGTGCGGTAAGCGAGAAGCCCCACCCGTGCGCGAGATAGTCGCAATGACAAGGCCCGTATTTACGGGCCTTGTTGTTTCTGGGACGTTCGTGCGGGCTCAAGCGGTCGGAATTCCTGTCTGCCGCACCAAACAGGACGCCGCGACACAATGCGATATTGCGCATCAAAAGGAGAAACAGTAGCCAAAACCCATAACAGTTCGATGTATCAATCGCCCCCCCTCCCCCTTAGAATTACAACGTGCCCTGCTTGCCAGGAAGTCAATCAAAGGGTAATCGCCAAGGCCACAAGGGATGGACCATGTCACTCGATGACTGCAGGATGATCGAACTACCGAAGATTCACGACCAGCGAGGGAACCTGACCTTCGTCGAGGGTGACAGACACGTGCCCTTCGATATCAAACGCGTGTACTACCTCTATGACGTGCCCGGCGGATCGGAGCGCGGCGGTCATGCTCACGGAAAACTCCAGCAGTTCATGATCGCCATGTCGGGGAGCTTTGACGTCGTGCTCAACGATGGTGATCGCGAGCGTCGCTTCCACCTCAATCGCTCATACAACGGCATCTACATCGCGCCGATGACCTGGCGCTATCTGGATAACTTCTCATCGGGCGCCGTCTGTCTGGTGCTCGCCTCAGCGTATTACGACGAAGCCGACTATTACCGCGACTATGCGTCATTCAGGATTGCGGCACAGGCATCACGCACATGATGAACACCTCGACTCTTCCCAACGAGGCTGACATGCGAGGTAGCCGCTTGATTATTGTCGGTGGCGCGCCGCGATCGGGAACCAGCCTGTTCCAGTCCATGATGGACTCGCACCGTGATGTCTATGGCGGGCCCGAGTTTGATCACCTGACCGACATCGTCAACCTGCGTAACCGCCTGCAGCAGGGCCTGCAGTATGGTCGCATCACGCACTTCGTTGATGCGGTGCAGATCGATGACGCCATGGGGCAAATGGTGGAGTCCCTGCTCTATCCCGTCGCGGATCGCCATGGGGTCAGCCGGCTCTCCGAAAAAACACCGATGAATGTCCTTGTCTTCAAGGACCTGATGACGATACTGCCTGGCGCCAAGTTCGTGCATGTCATACGCGACCCGCGCGCAGTCATCATGTCCATGTATCAGGTCGCCAAGCGCATTGACCAGGCCGGACAAACGCGGCCGCACTTCCTGAGCAACCTGGAAGCAATGGCCTTGTACATCAATCAGTGCGTGCATGCCGGCGTTGAAGCCTGCGAGAGTCAAGCCGCCCGCGCGATCATCGTGCGCTACGAAGATCTGCTCTCCCGTACCGAAGACACGATGATGAATCTGCTGAACTTCCTCGACCTGCCTGATGATCGTGCGGTCCTGAACCCGGGCCAGGTCGTGCACGAGAGCGCGAGCCTGTTGAAGGACGGTTCCGACCCATGGGCCGGCGGGCGCAGAACGTATACCGATCCAGAGCGTGAGAATCAGGACAAGTGGCGCGAAGATCTTGACCCAAACTCAATCGAAGTACTCAACCGCCTGTTTTCCGCTGCTCCGGTATACGCTGCACTGGGCTACAACTTCGATTGACGAGATCCGCGTTGCGCGGCCTGCGCATCGACAACCAGGCGAAAAATTCACGGCATTCGGTTGCGGACGTTTGGTTCCGTTAGCCGAATCGACTGACTGCGCACCGAGATGACGACACCTTTCTTCGACATGCAGGCGATCACCACCCCGATCGAATCCGAGTTGAGGCATGCCTTCGAGCGGGTTCTCAGCAGACATCACTTCATCCTGGGTGACGAGCTCATGGCCTTCGAACAGGAGTTCGCCCGCTACTGCGGCGTCGAACACTGCGTAGGCGTCGGCAATGGGCTCGAAGCGCTGTACCTGACACTGCAGGCCATGGGTATTGGCGCTGGGGATGAAGTCATCGTTCCGGCCCATACTTTCATCGCCACCTGGCTCGCCGTCACCTGGAGCGGCGCCCGGCCCGTGCCGGTCGAATCCTGTCCATCCGGCTTCAACATCGATCCTGAACGCATTGTCGAAGCGATCACGCCCCGCACAAAAGCCATCATCGCCGTGCACCTTTATGGTGAGCCCGCCGATATGGCCGCGATATGCAGCATTGCGGCACAGCATGGTTTGCAGGTGATCGAAGATGCTGCGCAAGCGCATGGCGCGCGCTACCGCAACCGCCCCGTAGGCAGCCTCGGTGACGCGGCCGCCTTCAGTTTCTACCCGACCAAGAACCTGGGTGCGATGGGCGACGGTGGCGCCATCTGCACGAGTAGTGCAGCCCTGGCTTCGCGCCTGCGCTCACTGCGCAACTATGGATCGCAGACCAGGTATCAGCATGACGAAGCTGGCTACAACTCCCGCCTCGATGAGCTTCAGGCTGCCTTTCTGCGTGTCAGGCTGCGACGCCTCGATGAAGACAATCGTGCGCGCCAGTCAGTCGCCCAAGCCTACATTCAGGCATTGTCAGCGCTGACACATATCACCGTGCCTCAGACGCCCGACTGGGCCACGTCCGTATGGCATCTTTTCGTCATTCGCTGCACACGGCGCGACGCGCTGATGAAGGCCCTGAAAACAGCGGGCATCGACACCCTGATCCACTACCCCGTTCCTGCCCATCGGCAGGGCGCCTATTCCGGCGAAAACTGGCCCGATCTGCCGATCACGGAACAGCTCTCATCAGAAGTACTGAGTCTGCCGATGTGGCCAGGACTCGACCCTGCACCTGTCATCGCGGCAGTGCTGCAGGCAGATCAGGAGCTGGCCTCATGAAAGCGCCACCGTGGAATGTTCTCGTATTCCCGGCCGGCACAGAGGTCGGGCTGGAAATTTTCCGTTCGCTCGAACACTGCAAGGAGGTGCGGCTGTTCGGTGCCTCTGCAGCCGTGGTCAACCACGGACCTTGCGTCTTTGCGCACTATCGCGAACTGCCATCCATAGACAATGCCGACGCCTTGCACGCGCTGAAGGCACTGGTCGAAGCGTGGGAAATCGACTTCATTTTCCCGGCAAATCCTCTTGTCATGGACTTCCTCGATGAGCACCGAAGCGAGTTTTCCTGCGCTGTCGTCATGCCTGCCAGCGCCACCTTCAATATCGTCCGCTCCAAGTCCGCGAGCTACAAGCACCTTGCACAGCAACTTCCCGTACCGGAATTGCATAGCGCGGAGAGCGTCGACCGTTTTCCGGTTTATCTGAAGCCAGACCGCCTGTATGGATCGCAGGGAGGACAGCGACTCGATAGCCGCCACGCACTCGCGGCTGCCGGCAGTCTGGAGGGCATGCTCATCTGCGAGTACCTGCCGGGCGATGAGTACACCGTCGACTGCTTCTCGAGCAGCGCCGGGCAATTGCTGTTCGCCGGCCCGCGAACACGCGAGCGTATCCGCATGGGCACCTCGATGCACAGCAAGGAACCGGACAGCGAGACCCATGCAGCGTTACTTGCGCATGCACTGCAGATCCATAACGCACTGGACCTGACCGGTCCATGGTTCTTCCAGATGAAGCGCGATGCTCACGGAACGCTGAAACTGCTGGAGATCGATCCGCGTATCGCCGGCACCATGGCGTTTCACCGTGTTCAGGGCATCAACTTTTCGCTTCTGGGACTGCTCGACAAGGCCGGTATGAGCGTGCGCGTATTGCGCAACCCGTACCGTCAGTACAGCATCGATCGGGCTCTGACGAATCGCTATCGACTGGACCTGCGCTACAGCACGGTCTATGTGGACTGGGACGACACGCTCGTCATCAAGGACGCTCTGAACACGCAAATGCTGCAGTTTCTCTATCAATGCATCAACCAGGGAAAGCGCATCGTTCTGCTATCGAAATCACTCGCAGCCGACAAGGAAGCGCTGCTTGCCCGTTGGCGCCTGCAATCGCTCTTTGATGAAATCCACTGGTTGCGTGAAGATGAATCGAAAAGCGACTACATCCACGAAACCAACGCCATTTTCATCGACGACAGTTTCACGCAACGTGAAGAGGTCGCCACGCGTTTGGGCATCCTGACTTTTGACCCCAGCATGGTCGAAATATTGCTGGACGACCGGGGACACTAGCATGATGCACTGGCAGAAACTCGGACAGGTCTATCACCGCCAGCGGGAGGCTGGCTGGTGGCATAGCCACACCATGGCCCCCTCCGCCATCTGTCTGAACGACGAGGTCATCCGTGTCTTCCTCGGCTGCTGGGATAGCGCGGGCATCTCCCGCATCGGCTATGTCGATGTATCGGCAGAGCGCCCCAATGAGGTCCTTGCTGTGTCCCCCAGGCCTGTTGTCGACATCGGCCGGCCGGGCTGCTTTGACGACAATGGTGTATTCCCCGGACATGCCACGCGCGTTGGCGACACGATCTACCTCTACTACACCGGCTTTCAGCTTGGCGAGAAGATCCGCTACTTCAATTTCGGTGGCTTGGCGCTGAGTCGCGACGGCGGTCAAACCTTCACTCGCGTCTCCGAGGCACCCATCCTCGACCGCGCCGACGAGGGCCTGAGCGTTCGCGCTGGGCAATCCATCCTGCACGAATCAGGCGCTTTCCACACGGTCTATTCCGCAGGTAGTGACTGGGTCAATGTGGGTGGCTATCTGCGGCCAACTTACGATGTGTATTACCAGTCGTCCCCCGACGGTCTGGCGTATCAACGCAGCGGCCAGCGCATCGTGACGCACGACGCAAGCGTGGAGCACGGCCTGGGCAGGCCCCAGCTCGTCCGGCTCGGCGAGCGCTACGTCGTCTTTTACACCCGCCGCACGCTGGATATGAAATATCACTTCGGACTGTCACTCTCCGACGACTTGCAGCACTGGGAGCGCGCCGACCATCTCGCCAGCATTGCCCATGGCACAGGCTTCGATAGCGAAATGGTGTACTTCCCCTCGCTGGTCAGCGTACCCGGAAGCGGACGACGGTTCCTGTTTTACGCCGGCAACGGATTCGGTCGCGACGGCCTTGGTGTCGCCGAACTGCATGGGGACTTCCCGTGATCGCCGCCGCCTATTCGGCCAAAGACCGCAAGCGCTGGGACACCTTTGTGCGCAACAGCCGCAACGGCACGCTGCTGTTTGACCGCGCCTACATGGAGTATCACGCAGAGCGCTTTGTCGACGCCTCTCTGATCATAGACGAAGCAGATGCGGCACTGGCCCTCCTGCCCGCCAGTCGCCACGACAATACGATCCGCTCGCATGGCGGACTGACTTACGGCGGCTTCATCACCGATGGTCGCATGCGGGTCGAGAAGATGCTCCGCACATTCGATGCCGCGCTGGCGTTCTACGCCAGCAGCGGTATCACGCGGCTTGAATACAAGGCCATTCCGCATATCTACCATCGAGCACCGGCCGAGGAAGATGCCTACGCCCTGTTCCGCCTCGGTGCCCAGTTGCTCAAGCGCGAGCCCTCAGCAGCCTTGCATTTGCTCGATACCGGCTTACCTGGCAAGAAACGCAATGGCGCAGCGCGCGCAGCACAACTTGGATTGCGCTTTGAGCAGGTCAGCACGGCCGATGCCCTGATGGCGCTGATCAACACGAATCTGCAACTGCGTCACGGTGTCAGTGCCGTTCACAGCGCTGCCGAGATGAATCGCCTGCGCGCGGCCTTCCCCCGCAGCATCGAAATTTTCCACGTCTGCGACGGAGACGGACGCCTTGTAGGAGGCGCCATCGTTTACGTCGCGGGGCCGGTTGCGCACACCCAGTATCTTGTTGCATCCGAGGCTGGTCGCGCTAGCCGCGCAATGGATTTCCTGATTCATGCGCTCGCCACACGCTATCGCGAAGGCTGCCAGTGGCTCGAGTTTGGCATTTCGACAGAAGCGGGCGGACAGGTTCTTAACGAAGGGCTGATGAGCCAGAAGGAAGAATTCGGCGCACGTTGCGTATGCTACGACACCTACGTAATCGATCTTTGAGCCCTGCAATGAAAGCATCCGTTGATTCAGCGCAATCCGATAGCATGCAGGGCGATCCCGCGATCTGTGCCTACACCGCACACTATCTCCGCCGCCAGGGCGGAGCACGTTATCCGGCCGAACATCTGGTTCGCATACTGATGGGCCGTCATCCAAGACTGGCGCTGGATCAAGCGGAGTATCGGGGCGCCCCCTTGCTGGAGGTCGGCTGTGGCGACGGCAGAAATCTTGGGCTGTTTCATGATCTGGGCTTCAGGATTCACGCCACCGAAGTCAGCGCGGCAATATGCGACTCGACCCGCGCTCGACTCCAGAAGGCTGGAATACCGGCAAGCCTGGATGTCGGCACCAACGCGCGCTTGCCCTATCCCGACGCATCGTTTCGTTACCTGATTGCCTGGAACAGCTGTTACTACCTCGAGGCAGGGTCGGCCTTCGCCGATCACGTCAGGGAATATGCTCGCGTACTCATGAACAAGGGCTTTCTGATCCTGTCTGTGCCGATGCCCACAAACTACATCTTCAATGACTGCGCTGCCCATGCTGATGGCAGCACCACACTGACCACCGATGCCTTCGGCGTACTTCAAGGTGCCCGACTGCAGCGCTTCAGCGATGCCAAGGCCCTGCAACAGAGTCTTGAAGCAGCATTCGCCGATTTCTCACACGGAGAAATACGTGCAGATTGCTTCGGTGTTCAGAACGATCACTTTCTGCTCGTGTGCCGAAAATACAGCCCGACGGATTCTCCGCAATCACAGCAGGATCATCAGACAAGGGTCTGACCATGAATCAGGATCTTCTTTCCTTCATAGCCGCCATCGACGCACTTTTCGCAAAGAGTGAGGCGGATTCGGCGCTTGCCGCGATCCGCGCACTGGTAGATACGGTGACCAATGACCCGGCAACCGTCGGAAATGTGCTGTCGTCGCCAGGCCTGGACGCACTCTGCCAGAAGCTCGGCGCCATTTCGCTCCACTACATCGAATCTGAAAAGATACGTCCCCCGGCGGCCGACCGCCAAGCCGACGTCATCATTCTCGCCACGGAGCTCTATGGTGTGGGGGGGCATACGCGGGTTATCGAGGACATCATCCGGGCGCAGCCGGATAAACGTCACCTGATCCTGATGACGAATTTCTTCTCGCACGATTACCAATTCGACCGGGAGCGCTTTACCAGGCTCGGGGTTGAAGTCAGAACTCCCGAATCCGGTGACTACCTGAGTCGCCTCGTATGGACACAGCTGCAGCTGTGCAGCCATCCCGACGCACAGGTCCTGGTTTTCAACCACCACGCCGATGTGGCCGCGATTGCCGGCATTCAGCCCGGTCTCAATCGCGAGGTCGTGTTCTGTCACCATGCCGACCACCATCTATGTCTGGGCGCTGCGCTGGATTGGGTACGCCATGTGGACCTTTACGAAGACTTCTGCAAAACCTGCCGCACAGCCGGGATCAAGGCCGAACTCTGGCCCCTGTCTGTACCGGACATCGGCGCACGCCCTCACGATCCCGCTTCGTTCCGCCGGACAGGCTCCTTGCTCACTGCCTGCAGCGGCCATGACGCGAAATTCATGGCCCCCTATCCATTCCACTACTGGATGGTCCTGCCGCAGGTCCTGCGACGCAGCGGCGGCAGGCATCTGCACATCGGCCCCTTGTCTGGCGACGTTCTGAACGCCATACATGCAGAACTTGCCGTGCAAGGCGTCAGCGCAGATCGCTTCACACATATCCCGTGGGTCGAGAATCTTGGCGCAACGCTCAAGGAACAGGGCGTGGATCTTTACATCGGTTCGTTTCCGCTAGGCGGCGGACGCGCCATCATCGAGGCCATGGCCGGCGGCACCCCGATCGTCACCCATGCACACCACATGCACCCACCGCTGGGCAGTGCCACGCTTGGCCCCGTTGGCACCTGGTGCTGGGCTACTCCGGACGAACTGCTCGCCATCATCGATTCGGCTTCACCAGAAGCCCTTGCCAGTCACTCGCAGCGCGCACGCGAACACTATCTGCAGGCCCATGCTCCGGCAGGTTTCGAGGCCGCGGTGCGCGGCGCTCCGACAACAGTCGCAACAGCGCCCGAAAATATCCGCAAATCGCCCACAGTCGACCCGCTTGCAGCGTACCTCTTGCGCGCGCAAGTGCGTAACGAGACCTTCCCCATCGTCTTCAATCTGCTCGCTGAGGCCGCACAACAGTGAGTTGACTGTTTCTTGATTGTCGCCCGTTCCCACCCAACAAATACATTGCCGTTCGACGCCACCACATTGTGCTGAAGTCGATGACGGTGACCATCGTAAGCAGCCCGTCACCTTGCTCCCGAACACTGCTGCGCAACACCCTGCGGCAACAAGGTAGAACCCGGCTTGCAACGGTGCAGAGAGACGAGAACTGGTCGTCCCCTCCCACCTCGTGGATCACCGCCTGGACAGGGCCGGCCTGATCAGGACGAACCGGGCCCAGCAGTCACCCTCCCGGTCGCGATGCTCCGCCTCAGAAATATTGCCGCCGACCGGCAAAAGGCTGCCAAGCCCTGATCGCAAGCCGGCAAAACTTGCCGAAAGTCACCAATAAAGCCACCTAAAACAATGAAATAGAAAGAATAAACATGCTGGCACGCATCTCGCTATGTCTGTTTCAGAAGGCTCGGATTCATCAACGGTGTTCCAAACAGCCAGCCAGTCCGGGCGACATCAGAACCTGATCTAAGGAGATGCAAAAATGGCACAGGTAATCAATACCAACGTCGCCTCGCTCAATGCACAGCGTAACCTGAACACCTCCCAGGGCTCGCTCGCGACCTCGCTGCAACGCCTCTCCTCCGGCTTGCGCATCAACAGCGCCAAGGACGATGCCGCAGGCCTCTCGATCTCGGAGCGCATGACTTCGCAGATCCGCGGACAGGATCAGGCCCGTCGCAATGCCAATGACGGTATCTCGCTGGCGCAGACGGCCGAGGGCGCACTGCAGTCGTCCGGTGATGTGCTGCAGCGCATCCGCGAACTGGCGGTGCAATCGTCCAACGCAACAAACTCGGCCTCGGACCGCCAGGCACTGAACGCCGAAGTGAATCAGCTCACAGCCGAGCTCGACCGCATCGCCCAGACCACCGAATTCAACGGCAGTCGACTCCTCGACGGCTCCTTCACCACGGCAACGTTCCAGGTCGGCGCCAACGCCGGGCAGACGATTCAGGCCACGACGGCCAACTTCAGCACCAATCAGTATGGCGGCTACCGGATCGGCTCCCAGGCAGCGGCAACTTCAGGCGCCAAGGGCGACCTGACGACCGGCAGCACGCCGTTCTCGATCGCTTCGTCCGCCGCAGCATCAAACCGGGTTGCCGGCGGAACGGTCACGATCAATGGCGCGACCGGTGCATCTACCGCCACGATTCCAGCAGGTGCCTCGGCGAAGACGGCCGCCGCGCTGATCAATACCGAGAGCGCAACCACCGGTGTCACGGCATCGGCAAAAACCGAATTCGACATCGACTTCAGCGCCCCCAATATCAGCTACAAGTTCGACGTCAGTTCGAATAACTCCGCTGCGGTCACCATCTCCTTCACCATCGGCGCAGAGGACAACGACGGACTGGCTTCGGCCATCAATGCGTTCAACGACGTTTCCTCGAAGACCGGTGTTTCGGCGCGCATCAACGATACCGGCGACGGCATCACCCTGCTCAACGCAGCGGGCGAAAACATCACCATCGCCAACGCGGCGTCGGGTTCGGCTGCGGCCACCATCGGCGGAACGGCGACGGCTGCAGGCGCGACCGCCATCGGAACCGGCCAGCTGGTGCTGGACTCGGACAAGTCGTTCAGCATCGACGCCCCGAATACGACCGACTTTTTCAACGCAACCACTGCAGCGGCACAACTGCAAAAGGTCAGTGACCTCGATGTCAGCTCCGTCGATGCCGCACAACGAACGCTCGCCATCGCAGACGCGGCCCTGTCGGCAATCAACGGACAACGGGCAAAATTCGGTGCTCTGCAGGCTCGCTTCGACACCACGATATCCAATCTGCAGGTATCGTCCGAAAACCTGTCGGCCTCGCGCTCGCGCATCCGCGACACCGACTTCGCGTCCGAAACTGCGAACCTGACACGCGCCCAGATCCTGCAACAGGCCGGCACTGCAATGCTGTCGCAGGCCAATGCGCTGCCACAGCAGGTGCTGCAGTTGCTGCAGGGCTGATTCCTTAAGTACCATCGAGCTTGTCTGATCCACTACTTAGCCCCTGCTTCTGGCCCACAAATGGCGCCAGAAGCAGGGGCTAAGTGCCAAAACCGACGCGCTCATCCGAAATCGGAAACAGATCGACCTCGCCGGTTTCGCTGAGCGCCATCCGCGACCTTGCCCCGAGAGCCGCATCGGTGCGGAAAAAAGCTTCAAGCAACAACGACGTCACCTGCATACTTGCACCCTCATGCCACACCGTGCTCAAGCTCGTTCAATTCACCACTTCGATCAACATCCGCTCAAGACCAAGGCACTGCGGTCCGAGACGTCCGGCGAGCTTCGCGCTGGGTTGCCAAGCTTCGATGCATCTGCCAACAACAGGATCAGACCGGACGCCTCGCCCGTCACATCGCCCCCCGTTTTCAGCAAACCGGCCCGACTAACACGACGCCAAGGGACTCGCAACGATGCAGACTACCCCCGCCGATAAAGACCGCGACCAGATTGAACTGGCCCGCAGCCTCATTGCCCAGGACGATCTCGCGGAAGCTGCCGATATCCTCGCGGCGCTGGTGCTGGCCGATACGCCACTTGCCGAGGCCTACCACGACCTCGGCTGCCTCGCGGTCCGGCAAGGTGATCTCGAGACGGCTTCATCGCTCTTCAGTCGGGCCCTGGAAAAGAACCCCGAGTCGCTCACTGCCCGCCGCAGCATCGCGCTGGTGCAGGCCTTCGAGCACCAGTACGACGACGCGCTGGCCACCCTCAGTCCTGTCCTTCGTTCCGGCCAGGCTGGCAGCGACGACTTCGGGCTCGTGCGCGACATCCTCGGCAAGGCATCGGCGCTCGGCCCGATCGCCTGGGCGCGGTTGCTCTCGGACCTGCGCACACCCTCGCACGAACAGAAGCAGGCGATCGACGAATACCAGACGATGCGTCAGCAACTCGCGGCACAGAAAGCAGCTAACGAGCAGCTACGCGCCGAACTCGACGAACTCCGCGTCGAGTTGCGTCTCCTCGCGTCCACGCCTAACCCCGAAACGCGTAACGCCGCCTGGCAGCGGATCCATGCCCTGTCCGACGAAGACTGGCAGAACGTGCTGATCCGCAGCGTCAACATGCCTTCCTACCGAGGATTCCCCTTGCCGGGTTTTCCCGAGGACGCGCTGCAGACAGGCACCGTCGGCTCCAGCAATGAACCCGCACTGCGCGAGGGCTTTAATTTCTACCGCGCGGTAAAGGCGCTTTGTGGCACACACGGTCATCCTCTGTCCACCGCCACGCGCCTGCTCGATTTCGGCACGGGGTGGGGGCGGTACTCACGAATCTTCATGAAGGAGATCGCGCCGGACAACATCACCGGTGTCGACGTCGACCCCGACCTCGTCCAGGTGTGCCGCCGCACCTTTCCGTACTGCAATTTCGACCTTGTTCCGCCCTTCCCGCCGACCGAACTGCCCGCAGCACAGTTCGACCTCGTCATCGCCTATTCCGTTTTTTCCCACTTGTCGGAAGCCGCCGCCACCGCGTGGGTCGAGGAGTTCGCGCGCATCCTGGCCCCAGGGGGCATGATCGCGATCACCACACAAAGCCGGCGCTTCCTGGCCTACTGCGACACCATACGTCGCACGGGCGAAATCACTCACCCCTGGCACCTGAAGCTGGCCGAGTCCTTCGTCGACCTCGAAGCGTCTCAGGCCGCCTACGATCGAGGCGAGTTCCTGTTCTCAGCCACGGGGGGCGGTGACGCCCGACCGTCAAGCTTTTATGGCGAAGCCCTCGTGCCACCGGCCTTCGTCGAACGCGTCTGGTCGCGCTTTCTTGAGCCGGTCACCTACATCGACGACGGCAGCCTGCCTCAGGCCCTGATCGTCATGCGCAAACCCAGCTGAAGCGAGCACACCTCCCATGCAGCCGAAACTGATCGCCTTCCACCTGCCCCAATTCCACCCGATTCCCGAAAATGATGCCTGGTGGGGCAAGGGCTTCACTGAATGGACCAACGTTGCACGCGCCACGCCCCATTTCCCCGGCCACCACCAGCCGCAGTTGCCGACCGATCTCGGCTTCTACGACCTGCGCCTGCCCGAGGCACGCGCTGCGCAGGCCGAACTTGCACGCGAATACGGCATCCACGGCTTCTGCTACTACCACTACTGGTTCAACGGCAAGCGCCTGCTCGAGCGCCCAGTCGAAGAGATCCTTGAGTCCGGCGAACCGGACTTCCCCTTCTGCCTGTGCTGGGCCAACGAGAACTGGACCCGGCGCTGGGACGGCGCCGAGCAGGAGATCCTGATTGGCCAGAACTACAACGACGACGACGATCGCGAGCACATTCAACACCTGATCGAGGCTTTCCGTGATCCACGCTATATCCGGGTCGACGGCAAGCCACTGATCCTGATCTACCGCGCCCGCCATCTGCCCGACCCGAAGCGTACGACCACCATCTGGCGCAACGAGGCGCGCAAGGCGGGAATTGGCGAGATCTTCATCTGCCGCGTGGAGAACTTCTTCAACGAACGCGATGATCCCCACGTGCTGGGGTTCGACGCGTCGGTAGACTTCCAGCCCGACTGGATGGCAATCAACGACGACAACCCGAGCGTCGTTCTGCCCGACGAGCATTTCGTGGTCGACTACCGCGACATGGTCGAGTCGCAACTGGACCGACCCGATGTCCCGCATCTGCGCTTTCCCGGCGTCACGCCGTCATGGGACAACTCCGCCCGCCGCAAGAAGAACGCCTTCATCATCGCCGACAGCGCGCCGGAAGCCTATGAGCACTGGCTGACCGAGACCTTGCGCAGCGTATCCGACCGCCCCGAGAGCCAGCAACTGGTCTTCATCAACGCGTGGAACGAATGGGCCGAGGGCAACCATCTCGAACCCGACCAGAAGTTCGGGCGTGGCTACCTCGAAGCCACCCGCCGTGCACTCGAGACCGCCGCCGCGCCACGGACACTGAAATCCCCGCCGCTGGTCGATCCGCTTTCCCACGACGGTTTCGTCCCACGGGAAGCGTATACCAGGCGCGAGTCTGCGCAACGCCTCAGCAAGGCGGCCGGCCTGCTGCATGATCAGCGGCTGAGCGGCTGCGCCCCGCCGCACATCCGTATCGTGCTCGACGCCACCAACTGCAGCGACGCTCAACTTCAGGACTCGCTGAACTCGGTTGCAGCCCAGCTCTATGAACACTGGCAGCTTGAGGTGCTATCGCAGCGGGCCGCGCCGAACATTGCCTCCTCGCGCCTTGGCTGGCACACCATCGAGCCGCAGCAGGCAGCGGCGGCCACTCTGCAGCTGGTCGAAAGTTCGGGCGACGACTGGCACCTCGTTTTCGCAGGAGGCGAGCTTCTCGCCGAGGATGCCCTGCTGTTCGCAAGCCAGGCCTTGATCGATTCCCCCGAAGCCAGCCTGTTGCTGACCGACGGCGACACCAGGGATGCTGATGGCAGACCGGTTCGAACCTGGCTCGCCCCCGGGGTCAACCCCGACTGGCTAAGATCCACGCTCACAATTGGAGGCCTCGTCATCGCCAGCACGGGGATCATCCGCAATGCCCTGCAGGACATCGGCGACTCCCCCACCAACGCCTTGCCCCTGGCGGCCGTGCTGCGCGCGTTCGAAGACGCAGATGGGCACCACATGCTTCACCTTCCCCGCATTGCACTGAGCCGACCTGATGCCGTAGCCCCGATTCCGCTTGGTTTTCGCGCCGAGCTGCTGCAGACCCACCTCGGGCGCCAGGGCCATGCAGCCAGCATCGATCACGGCATGCTGGATGACAGTTGCCGTATCCGCTACGAGCACACGCACGAGGCGCCCACGGTCGCGATTGTGATCACCGGCATTGGCGACCGCGGCATGCTGCTACGGTCAGTGGAAGGCATCCTCTCGCACCCGCCCACGCCCCCCCTTTCGATCCTGTTGCCGCTGGCGCCAGACTGTACCGCCGACACGCGTGAGTGCCTGCAACAACTGGCTGCACTCGGCTCACCGGGCATCCGGATCATTGAGGTCGCGGCAGGGTCGCCGACGGCTGTGGCGAATCAGCTCGCAACGGCGACCGAAGCCGACGTGCTGCTTTTCCTGGGCAACGGACTGATCCCGCTCGATGCGGACTGGCTCGATGCCTTGGTCCGCCATGCGCTCAGGCCAGGCATCGGCGCAGCCGGCGGCCGTGTGATCGCGCCCGATGGCTCGTTGCAGCACGGCATGATCCGGCTCGGCCAGATGGGTATTGCCGCGACCCCGCTCCAGGACGTATCGGTTGGCTATACCGGCAATGGAGGTGAGTTGCAGCTCGAACAGAACTGCACCGCAGTCTCGACGCAGTGCCTGATGATCCGGCGCAAAACCTTCCACGACGCTGGCGGATTCGCAGCCGACCGCTATCCAGCGCGCCACGCCGAAGTCGACCTGTGCCTGCGCCTCGCCGAGCGGGGCCTTCGCACCGTGTGGACGCCCTATTCGACCGTCGTTGCGCCTGCACCACGTCCAGCGCCGTCCTTCGGCCCGCCTGTGCGCGACGATGAGGCTTTGCTCGACGACTGGCTTGAGCGCGTCCCGATCGACCCGTATTTCAACCGTCAGCTCACGCGCCATTTCAACCGGCCGCGGCTGCAGACCGACGTAGCACTCGCACAGGATGCGCTGCCCTGGCACCCCGTGCCGCGCATCTACGCCCACCCCGCAGACCTGACCGGGTGCGGCGAGATCCGCGTTTCCACGCCGCTGCGCGCGCTAAACCGCGCCAGCCTGATTCAGGGCGGCGGCGGCACCCGCTTCCTTGGCCCATGGGAGCTCGCGACCGTCGCCCCCGACACGGTCGTGACTCAGCGCATCTTCAGTGACCTCGGGCTGAGCTGGCTGGCTGCATACCGCAAATATGGCCGCAGCCTGCTGATCTACGAACTGGACGACCTGATCACCCGTATCCCACGCGAGAACGAACACGGAAAAGGCTTTCCGGCCGATATCGAGGCGCGCATCGAGAAGGCCATCGGCCTGTGCGACCGCCTGGTGGTGTCGACCGCAGCGCTGGCAGACGCTTATGGCCGCTTCGCGAACGAAACCTTAGTCGCCCCCAATCTCCTCGACGATGCAATATGGGGCGGATTACAGCCCACCCGCAAACAGGGCGCCCGACTCCGTGTCGGCTGGGCCGGCAGCACCAGTCACGGAGGTGATCTGGCGCTCATGCACGACGTGGTGCGCAGCCTGTCCGATGAGGTGGACTGGGTCTTCCTGGGTTTCTGCCCCGATGTGCTGCGCCCCTTAGTGCGCGAGTTTCACCCGTCGGTGGCTGTCAAGAACTATCCCGCGGCGCTGGCCGGCCTCGGGCTCGACATCGCCATTGCGCCACTCGCGGCCAATGCCTTCAACGAAGCCAAGAGCAACCTGAAGCTGCTCGAATACGGTGCGCTCGGCTATCCGGTCGTGTGCAGCAATGTTCTGCCTTACCAGGGCAAGCTGCCGGTCGTCAGGGTTGCGAACACCACCCAGCAGTGGGTGGCTGCACTCCGGCGTCTGCTGGCCGACGCAGACGAACGCCAGTCGCTGGGAGACTCACTCCGTACCGAAGTCCGGGCGAACTGGATGATCGACGCCCGGCGCGCCGAGTGGCTATCGGCCTGGACGCGCTGATCAGTCCGCAACCTCAATGCGACCCGCCCCTGGGCCGTCCGTCCGGCGCGCCCAGGCCATTTCGAGGCCGCGCCCGAGGTGGCGGGCGAAGGCTGCCGTATCGAACAGTGCGCAGTGTTCGCGCGTTGCCTGCAGGCGCGTCCGCAAGGCGGCAAGCGCCGGTCGATCATGCGCTAGCGCAAGGATCAGTGCCTCATAGGCCGCATCGTCATGCGCGACCAGTTCGGGCAATCCTGCAGCGTTCACAATGCTGGCCGACACCCGTGACACGAAGGTGGTACCGCAGCGCGCGACCTGTGGCACGCCGGCCCAAAGCGCATCGCTCGCAGTCGTGTGGGCATTCACCGGAAATGCGTCGAGCGCGAGATCGGCCGCAGCCAGGCGACCGAGGTGAAGTCCGGATGACATTCGCGGCGCCCAGACCAGACGCCCCGGATCAACGCCAGCCAGACTTGCAGCCACCGTCATTGCCTCACGCGCCTCGGGGCTAGCCTCGAGTAACCACAGGACGGCGTCCGGGACAGCCCCGAGCAGGCGCATCCACTGATCGAAAACCGCGCGCGTGATCTTGTAGGGCTGATGGAAGGCTGCCATGACAAACGCGCCTTCGGGCAAGCCGAGGTCAGCGCGCGAAACCCTCGGCCCAATGGCGCGTTTCAGGTCGTTCGGCTGGTAGCAGCCCGGTACACTCAGAACGCGCTCGCTGTAGTGCGCCTCCGCGCCTGGCGGAATCGTCACCGGATCGGCAATGACGTAGTCAATCCACGGCGCACCCATCGTTCCCGGAAAGCCCAGCCATTGCATCTGCACCGGTGCAGGGCGATAAGCCAGGATGCCGCCCCGGTAGCCCTGGGTCCAGCCCTTGAGATCGATCGCGATGTCGATGCCGTCGTCGCGCATACGGCTCGCTGCAGCCTCGTCGCTAAGCGCGCCCACTGACACCCATTTGCGAATGCTTTGCTGCAAGCGCTGGCGATAGGAGTCCTGGACGTCGGGCCCATGATCGTAGGCAATCAGGGTGAAACGGGCGGGATCGAGGGACTCGATTGCACCCGCGAGCAGGTGAGCTGTCGCGTGATCGCGGAAATCTGCCGACAGGAGCGCAACGCGCAGAGGGCCCGTCGCCAGCGCACGAGGCTGCGTCTGCCCTGCTTGCGGAAAGCGGGCCGAGAAGTGACGCGCGATCTGCAACTGGGTGGCCGGGTCCGAGCCCGGCGTCGCCAGCCAGGCAAACGGCGATGGCGGCTCGCCTGTGCGCAGCGCTTCGCCGCTCTCCAACTGTCCGGCAAAAGCGTTCTCGAGGAGGTCGGCCCCATCCCAGTCGAGCACCTGACGACATGCGTGCGCCGCCTGCAGTATCCATGCGGGGCGCTCTGACCGCTTTACCGCCTCGATCAGCGCCTCGCGCGCCAGCGCATGCTCGCCAAGATCCTGCGCGGTGCAACCAAGGTTGTAATAGGCGTCTGCGCACTCGCAGTCGCACTCGAGTGCCTTGAGCAATGCCATCCGGGCCTCTTCCAGTTGCCCCGCATCACGCAGCGCTACCCCGAGGTTGCTCCACCCCTGTCCCCACTCGGGCGCCAGTGCCACTGCCCGACGACCCGCCGCAATGGATTCACCGATTTCGTGGCGAGCGCGCTGCGCAAGGCCGAGGTTGGACCATGAAACCGCATCGTCCGGCGCCAAGCGGACAGCCTCGCGCAACCAGCCCTCGGCCTCGGCGGGCTCGCCTTCGCCCGTCTGCAGCAAAATGGCACCCAGCAGCGCAGCCGCACCTGCATCGTCCGGAAGCGCACTCAGGTTGTCACGGCAGAAACGCTCTGCCGCCGCGAGATCTCCACGCTCAACGAGGAGCTCGCGACACAATCGCGCAAGTACGCGATCCTGTGGCTGCAAGGCATAGGCAGACAGAAAGCGGTCAAGCGCATCAGCGGGCCGTTGCGCCTGCAGCAACACGCAACCGAGGTTGTAGACCGGCGTCGGCACACCCGGCTGCATTGCGATTGCCCGCTCGTGCGCCTCGATCGCCGCATCCAGCTGATTATCTGCCGCCAGGGCATTACCAAGATTGCTCATGGCCTGCGCGTCCTGTGGCAGCAAGCTCACCGCTTCGCGCAGGGCAGTCACGGCCTCGGCAGCACGCCCCATCTCCAGTAACGCACACCCATGCAGCTTGTGTGCGAGACCTGTGCCGGGGTGGCGCCGACACAAGGCCGCGGCAAGCGCAGCAGCCTGTGCATGCCGCCCGGCAGCAAAATGTGTAGCCGCGGCGCTCAAGGATTCCCTGTCATGTGCCGAAAGCAGTTTGTGCTGCGCCATCAATCAATTCCCCAGGCATCGTCGGTGCCGCGCATCTTAACCGGTGTTACCCGCTGCCTTGCCCGGACACGGTAATCGTTGCCGGGCCAGGCAAACAAGCGGGAGAAATTTCCTAAAGTTCTCCGATCATGGTCCGTTAATGGAATCAAGAGCACAGGAATCAGGATTCAACATCTGGCTCGCATCGGACACCCCGGCCAGCGCCGGACATTTTTGATACTTCTCTAACGGAGAAAAATCATGGCACAAGTTATCAACACCAACGTTCAGTCGCTGAATGCCCAACGCAACCTGAACACCACCGGCAGCTCGCTGGCCACTTCGCTGCAGCGCCTCTCCTCCGGCCTGCGCATCAACAGCGCCAAGGACGACGCGGCCGGACTCGCAATTTCCGAGCGTTTCACCGCCCAGATTCGCGGCCTCGACCAGGCTCAGCGTAATGCCAACGACGGCATCTCGCTTGCACAGACCGCCGAGGGTGCACTGTCCTCGTCCGGCGACATCCTGCAGCGGATTCGCGAACTCGCTGTGCAGTCGTCGAACGCGACCAACTCGGCTTCCGATCGTCAGGCATTGAACGACGAAGTCAACCAGCTCACGCAAGAACTCGACCGCATCGCCAAGACCACCGAATTCAACGGCCAGAAGCTGATGGACGGCTCCTTCACTTCGGCAACGTTCCAGGTTGGCGCCAATGCGGGTCAAAGCATCACCGCAACAACGGCCAACTTCTCCACCAACCAGTATGGTAACTACCGCATCGGCTCCAAGGCGGCGACCACTGCAGGCGGCACGGGCGACCTGACCAACGGCAGCACGGCCAACGCAATTGCCTCCAACGCTGCAGCGACCAGCCGTGTCGCAGGTGGCTCCATCACGATTAGCGGTGCAACCGGCTCCGCCACGGTTTCGATTACTGCGGGCGATTCGGCCAAAAAGGCTGCTGAACTGATCAATGCGCAGACCAGCACCACTGGCGTGAAGGCATCGGCCAAGACCGAAATCGACGTGACCGCCATGGCGGCGAACACGACCTACAAGTTCGACGTTTCTTCCAACAACAGCACTGCAGTGACGCTCTCCTTCACTGTCGGCTCTGCTGTTGATCAGGACGGGCTGTCTTCGGCAGTCAATGCGTTCAACGACGTGTCTTCCAAGACCGGCGTCACCGCGCGCATCAACGACACCAATGACGGCATCACCCTGCTCAACGCCGCAGGTGAGAACATCACCATCGCCAACGCGGCAAGCGGATCGGCCACTGCGACCATCGGTGGCACCTCGACTGCCGCAGGTGCTTCTGCAGTCGCCACCGGCCAACTGGCCCTCGACTCCGAGAAGTCGTTCAGTGTCGCCGCAGCCAACACAACCGACTTCTTTAACGCCACAGCAGCGGCAGGACAGTTGCAGAAAGTCAGTGACCTGGATGTCAGTTCGGTCGATTCGGCGCAGCGCACACTGGCCATGGTCGACTCAGCCCTCGCTGCGGTGAATAGCCAGCGTGCCAAGTTTGGTGCCCTGCAATCACGCTTCGAGACCACCATCTCCAACCTGCAGACCACAAACGAGAACCTGTCGGCCTCGCGTTCGCGGATTCGTGACACCGACTTCGCGTCGGAAACCGCCAACCTGACCCGCGCTCAGATTCTGCAACAGGCCGGCACCGCGATGCTTTCCCAGGCCAACGCCCTGCCGCAGAACGTACTTTCGCTGCTCGGCTAAGCAGAGTAGGCTAAGGAAAACCACACGGCGCGAAGTTCGCAAGAGCCTCGCGCCGCTTTCCCTTGAGGGAGGCAATCATGACTATCCCTGCGTTAAGCAGCTCCATGACGTCCGATGTGCTGTCGCACGCCTCTGCGGCACCGCCTGCCGGGTCGGCTCAGACTTTGGGATCGACACGAAACAGCGGCACGGCATCCGGCGCTGAACAGATTTCCTCGGCCACGGCCACCACATCGCAGCAGTCTTCAGGTACGCCCGCTTCGCTGCAGGAAGTTGAGCAGGCGATGGAAGAAGTGCGAAATGCAATTGCTCCAATGGCACAGGACTTGCTTTTCTCGATAGACGAGGACACCGGCAAGACCGTCGTCAAGGTGGTGGATTCAAGCACCGACGAAGTCATCCGGCAGATCCCGTCCGAGGAAATCATCACCATCGCCAAGGCGCTGGACAATCTGCAGGGTTTGCTGCTCAAACAGAAAGCCTGAGTGGCGGCGGCATAGAAGGAGAACGTTATGGCGACAATTACTTCAACTGGTCTGGGTTCAGGGCTCGACATCGAGTCGATCGTCACCCAGCTGATGACGGTAGAAAGTCAGCCGCTAAGCCTGCTCGCTGCCAAGGAAGCCAGCTATCAGGCAAAACTCTCCGGATTTGGCCAGATCAAGAGCGTGCTCTCGTCGCTGCAGACGGCAACAACTGCCTTAAACGATGCGGACAAATTTGCCGCAACCAAGGCAACATCGAGCGGCGACGGTGGCTTCACGGTCAGTTCGAGCACCGCCGCCGCAGCGGGAAGCTATAGCGTGGATGTAATGCAGATGGCAAAGATCCAGCGCGTCTCCACACCGGCCACCACCAGCTTCGTGCCCGCCGCGGGCAAGCTGACCATCGACTTCGGTACGGTTTCCGAGGTCAACGGGACCAACACCTTTGTCGACGACGTGCCGGCGCGCACCGCCTCGCTCGACTTCACGGGCAGCACACTTACAGAACTGCGCGATGCGATCAATGCCGACAGTACGCTCGGCATCAAGGCCAGCATCGTCAACAACGGCTCGCAGGATCAGCTGGTGCTCAGTGGCACCACCACGGGCGCCAACATGGCATTCAAACTGACCGGTGACAATGGCCTTGCAGGACTGAGCTTCGATCCTGCCGCAACGGCCGCACCCACGGATACGATGTACTCCGTTCAGGCTGCACAGGATGCCCGCATCAAGGTCGATGGCATCGAGATCACACGCGGCAAGAACACCATTTCCGACGTCATCGAAGGGGTCACACTGACGCTGACCAAGGAGCCGAGCGGTACCGCGACCAGCCTGGTCAATACCGTCTCCGTGTCCGAAGACCAGAGTTCGGCAAAATCCGCGATCGAAGCGTTTGTGAAGGCGTACAACGAGGTCAGCAGCACGATCAAGAGCCTCACAGCCTACGACAGCGAGACCAGTACGGCTTCCACGCTCACGGGCGATTCCACCGCACGCAGCATCGCCAGTCAGTTGCGCAGTTCGCTCGGCGCCTCCTTTAGCGCGTTCGGCGATGCAAAGACCTTGTCACAGGTCGGCATCAGTTTCGACAAGGACGGTACGCTCACCTTCGACAGCAGCACGTTTTCGACGGCGCTCAGCGATCCCGACATGGACGTTTCAGCCCTGTTCACCGGCACCGACGACGTCGACGGTTTCGCCACCACCTTCAATGCGCGCCTGAGTGCCTACATCGACAGTGACGGCCTGATCGCCGCGCGCACGGAAGGGATCAACTCGACAATCACGTCGATCACGAAAAATTACGACACGATGGAAACCCGGCTTGAAGCCACCGAAGCGCGCTACCGTGCGCAATTCACGGCGCTCGACACGCTGATTTCCAGTTTGACCCAGACCAGCACCTACCTGACACAGCAGTTGGCCAACCTGCCCTCCATCAGCTCCAGCTAATACGGACGCCGACTTTCATGTTTGGAACCTCATACGCGAATCGTGCATCGGCTTATGCCAAGATTGGCACACAAACCAGCGTCGAATCGGCCACGCCCCACAAGCTCATCCTGATGCTCTACGACGGCGCGCTGCTGTCGATTGCAACGGCAAGCACGGCGATGCGCAACAAGAACATTCCGGTAAAAGGCGCGGCAGTGTCGAAGGCGATCGACATCATCACCAACGGCCTCAAGGTCAGTCTCGATCTCGAAGCCGGCGGCGAACTTGCCGCTCGTCTGGACGCGCTCTACGAATACATGGCCGAGCGCCTGCTGTACGCCAACCTGCACAACAACGAGGCTGCGCTGGAAGAAGTCTCCGGCCTGCTGAGCAGTCTGCGGGAAGCCTGGGAAGGCATCGCCGGCCAGGCTTCGACCTGACGGAGACCGACCATGCTGACACCCGCATCCGGCGCCCACTTGCTAAGCCTCTACGAGGCCATGGCCGCGGCTGCGCAAGCAAACGACTGGGAACAACTCGTCGAGCTCGAACGCGCCGCAGCTGACGTGTGCAAGAGCGCACGGAGCGCGTCGAACAGCACAGCGCTGTCGGCGGACGAACAGCGCACGCTCGCTGCAAACATCCACAACATTCTCGAACTCGATCGCGAGATCCGTACTCACGTCGGGCCTGCACTTGAGAGCACCCGCAAGCTGCTGTCGACCACCGTGCGAGACAAGGCCGTGCGCAACGCGTACGGCAATCTCGGGGGGTGAGCGGCTTGACGGTCTGCTGACCGGACGCCCCGCACCATGATTCCTGCCGATCTCGCCGCCCGCCTCCGCCTGCTCAACGAAGCCAGCTTCTTCAACACCGACCCGCCGGTCGCGGGGCTGCAACGGGCGCGCGAGATCCAGTCGCAACTGCCGGAGCTCGTTCCCGGTCAGCGCTTCTTTGCCACCCTGCAACGCACCCTTCCTGACGGCACCTTTCAGGCACTGGTCGCGGGCAAGCAGGTTACGCTTGCGCTCAACACCTCCGCCAAGGCCGGCGACACACTCGAACTGGTCGTTGCCGAAACCACACCCAAGGCGGTGCTCGCCCGACTGGCGAATCCCGACGCCGCTCAGGCCAACAGTTCGGCCCCTTCAACGCTGAGCCAGACCGGCAAGCTGATCAGTTTCCTGCTCACCGGACAGCCGGCCTCAAAGCCCGTCGTACTGGCAAACAACCAGCCGCTGCTGACCACCCCGCCGACAAACGGTGCCGCGCTGGTGCCGATGCTGCGTCAGGCCGTGGCGCAGAGCGGGCTGTTCTATGAGTCGCATCAGGCGCAATGGCTGTCGGGCAAGACCGACCTCGCAGCCCTGATGCGCGAGCCGCAGGCGCAGGCCGCCGCGACGCCCGGTTCGCAGGCCGCACAGCTTGCCGCCCGCCCCGGCCCCGCATCGGGCACTGCAGCGCAAGCCGCCGGCAACGCCGCGGTCGCGGCAGGCGCTGCCGGGAGCGAGAATGCACGAGGCGTCGCCTCTGCGCTCGGGACGGAGGCAGCCGTCAGCAAGGCGGGCCCGGTGGCCGAGCGTACCCTGCCGGTCGTCCATCAGCAGCTCGATGCGCTGGCCACCAACCAGTATGCCTGGCACGGCTTTGCGTGGCCGGGGCAAAAGATCGAATGGATCATCGAGGACCCGCGCGGCGAAGCCGAAGGTGGTGAGGCCGAAACGCCTGCCGAATGGAACACCACACTTCGCCTCACCCTGCCCCGCCTCGGCGGCATGGAAGCGCAGCTGCATCTGACACCGGCCGGCGTTGCCTTGCGCCTGCGCGCAGACGACCCCGACGCCATCGCCGCCCTTGAGGCCGGACAGGGCGCGCTGGCCGACGCGCTCGAGGCGGTCGCCGTGCCGCTCACCGGCATGGTCGTGGAGTTGCGTGATGAGCGCGGATGAAACCCCGGGCCGCGGCGAAGCGGTCGCCCTGACCTACTCCAGCGGCGAAGGCGCACCGCGCGTCGTCGCCAAGGGCCGCGGCCTGATCGCGCAGGAGATCATCGAGCGTGCGCGAGAAGCCGGTGTCTATGTGCACGAATCGCCCGAGCTGGTCTCACTGCTGATGCAGGTCGATCTCGACACCCATATTCCGCCCCAGCTCTACGTCGCGGTCGCAGAGCTGCTTGCCTGGCTGTACCGGATCGAACAGGGCAACGATGCAACTCCACCGCCACCACCACCCGCACTGGCCGGCCTGATGGGCACGCCAGCCAAGAAGCCCGAGTAGCGCCTCCCGGGCGCCGATTGCGCCGCACTTGAGCGCGGACAGCGCACCCCGCACCGAGTCGTGCTATAAGATTTGCGCAATACCCTCCGGAAACCGCATCAGCGTCAGACCGCATGTCCACCGATAACGCACACACCCGGGTCGAGCTCGTCCGCTCAGATGAAGAAGAAAAATATCTGCTGCAGAGCCCCCGCGAGATCCGCCAGCTGCTGACCAGTCTTGTGACCGGTCGTGCGCTGGTGAGCGCGCAACTGACGCCCGGCAACCAGTCCTTCCTGACCGCCGTTCTCGGACTGGCCGACGACGACACCGCCCTGCTGCTGGACGGCAGCACGGACGAATCGATCAACACCCGCATCGAACAGGCGGCCCAGATCACCTGCATCACGCAGCTCCACAACATCCGCATCCAGTTTCAGGTGGAGAACCCGGCCCGCATCCAGGTCGATGGCCGGCCTGCATTCCGCGCCCTTCTGCCCGACAGCGTGCTGCGCCTGCAACGCCGCGAGTTCTACCGCCTGCAGACGCCGGTCACGCAGTCGGTGATCTGCGAACTTCCGATTGCACGTGGCACGGGCGGCGGCATGCCGGTCGAAGTCCGGATCATCGACATCAGCAGTGGCGGCATCGCGATTGCGGTGCCGCCGTCGGACTTCGTGTTCGAGCCGCACATGGAGTTTCCCGGCTGCACCCTGCGCCTGCCCGAAGCCGAGCCGATCAGCACCCGGCTGGTAGTCAGGAACCTGTTCCGGCTGGTCAATCGCAACGGAATCGAGATGCAACGCGCAGGATGCGAGTTTCTGGACCTGCCGCGCAACGCCGACAGCATTATCCAGCGCTACATACTAAGGATCGAACGCACCCGCAACGCCCGCGAACGCGGCAATTACTGAACGCCCCTTTCGCGCTGGAAGAAACGCCGCGATCCGGTCGCTGGCGCACCAGCGCAGGGCGAGGCGTGCTATAAGAATCCGTATTCACAAAGGCGTATCACCCACATCAGACAAGGCATGTCCGAAGAGATCGAAAACCAAGCCGTCGCACCGCTGCAAAACGACTTGCTCGAGAAATACCTGCTGCACGGGAAGCGCCAGATTCGCCAACTGCTGCAGGCACTGATCGACGGGCATTCGCTCATCAGCGCGCACCTGTCACCCGGCGGCCAGTCCTTTCTGACGGCGCTGGTGACGCTCTCCGACGACGAGGAGTGGGTCTTTCTCGATGTCAGCCCCGACCGCCTGATCAACGGCAGGGCGTTGCAGGCCGAGCGCATGGTATGCGTCACCCAGCTCGACAAGATCCGGATCCAGTTTTCAGTTGGCCCGCTCACCGAAATGCAGCTGGATGGTCGCCCCGCTCTTGCTGCGCGCATACCCGAGCAAATGGCCCGCGTGCAGCGGCGCGAGTTCTACCGCATGCAGGTTCCGGTGACGCACGAAGTCTCCTGCCGGCTCGGCGTGAAGGCCGACGAAACCGACCCCGAACCACTCGAAGCCCGTGTACTCGACATCAGCCCGGGCGGCACCGCCTTGCAGTTGCCGCTCGATACCGTGCACCTGCCGATCGGCAAGGTGATCGACGATTGCGTGCTCAAACTGGTCGATGGCGAAGCGCTCACGGTCCGGCTCGAGGTCAGGAACAACTCGCAGCAATCAACCCGCAGCGGCGTGCTGACGCAACGCGTCGGCTTCCGCTTCGTCGAGCTGCCACGCATTGCCGACACCCAGATTCAACGCTACATCTTCAAGACCGAACGCGAACGCAGCTCACGCGAACGCCGCGGACTCTGAGCCCGCCCGCCCTGCGCAAGCCGCCCCCGCCAGGGCTCACGAAAAGTCGAGCAACAGATCCTTGGCCGCCACAACGGTGCCCGACGTGGTGTAGACCTGCTTCACCACCCCGTCGCGCTCGGCCTTGATCGACAACTCCATCTTCATCGCTTCCAGCGTCAGCAGCATGTCGCCCTTGCTGACATGCTGGCCGGGGCGCACGGCAATCGTTCCCACCATGCCCGGCATCGGCGCACCGACCTGGTCCGGATTGGCCGGGTCGGCCTGGGGGCGCTCGACCGCATTGAAGCCGGCAACCGGCACCTTGATCAGGCGCGGCTGGCCATTGAGCTCAAAGAACAGCTTCACATGGCCGTCGTCGGTGTCGCTGCGACCGAGCAGGCGGATCACCAGCGTCTTGCCGCGGTCGATCTCGACCGAGATCTCCTCGCCCTCCACCAGACCATAGAAGAAGGCAGGCGTCGGCAGCACGGAAACGTCGCCGAACTGGTTGTCGTGGCGCGCAAAATCGCGGAACACCTTCGGGTACATCAGCGACGAAGCCAGGTCGGTTTCCGACACCGGACGGCCGATCTCGGTCTCGAGCGCCGCTTTTGCCTGCGCCAGATCCACGTCCGGCAGGTGGTCGGCGGCACGCCCGACAACCGGCTCCAGACCGTTCAGCACCTTCTTCTGCAGGGCTTCGGGGAAGCCGTCCGGCGGGTAGCCGAGCTCCCCGCGGAACAACTGCACCACCGACTCGGGAAAGGCGATGTCGCGCTTCGGATCGGTGATGTCCTGAGGGCGCAACTCGTTGGTGACCATGAACAAGGCCATATCCCCCACCACCTTGGAGGACGGGGTCACCTTGACGATGTCGCCGAACAGCAGATTCACCTCGGCATAGGCGTCCGCCACCTGCGGCCAGCGCTCCTCGATGCCCACCGCCCGCGCCTGTTCGCGCAGGTTGGTATATTGCCCGCCCGGCATCTCGTGGCGATAGACCTCGGACGTGCCGGCGCGGATGTCGGGCTCGAAGGGCGAATACTGCCGGCGCACCCCCTCCCAGTAGCGTGACAGCGACTGCAGCGCACGCAGGTCGACTTTCGGATCGCGCGCTGTACCTTTGAGCGCAGCCACGATCGAGCCCAGGCTGGGCTGCGAAGTCAGGCCGCTCATCGAGTCGAGCGCCCCGTCCACCGCATCCACCCCGGCCTCGACCGCAGCAAGCACGCTGGCAGCCGAGATGCCGCTGGTGTCGTGGGTGTGGAAGTGCAGCGGCAGCGCGGTCTCCTCACGCAGCACCCGCACCAGCTCGGTGACCGCATTCGGCCGGCACACGCCGGCCATGTCCTTGATGCACAGAATGTTGGCGCCGGCCTTCTCGAGTGCGCGGGCCATGTCGACGTAGTACTTCAGGTTGTACTTGCTGCGCGACGAATCAAACAGGTCGCCGGTGTAGCAGATCACCGCCTCGCACAAGGCGCCTGTATCTCGCACCGCATCGATCGCGACCCGCATGTTGTCCACCCAGTTGAGCGAATCGAACACGCGGAACAGGTCGATGCCACCGACGCCATCGGGTCCGCGCGCGGCCTGCTGCACGAAGTGGCGCACCACGTTGTCCGCATAGTTGGTGTAGCCAACGGCGTTCGAGCCCCGCAACAGCATCTGGAACAGCACATTCGGTATCGCCTCGCGCAACAGCCCCAGGCGCTGCCACGGGTCTTCCTTCAGAAAGCGCATTGCGACGTCGAAGGTCGCGCCACCCCAGCACTCGAGCGAGAACAGATCGGCGCCCATGCGTGCGTAATGCGGCGCCACGGCGAGCATGTCGGCGGTCCGCATGCGGGTCGCGAACAGCGACTGGTGGGCGTCGCGCATTGTGGTGTCGGTGAGCAGCACGCGCGGTTCGTCGCGCATCCACTTCGAGAAGCGCTCCGCCCCCATCTCCTTGAGGCGGTCACGACTGCCGGGCGGGATCGGCGCGCCGCGATCGCACGCCGGCAGGCGCGGGCGCGGAGTCGGCAGCGGTGGCGCGGTGCGGCCCTTCATCTCCGGATTGCCATTGACGATGACCTCGCCAAGGAAATTGAGCTGTCGCGTTGCCCTGTCCTGCCGCAGCGGGAAATCGAACAGCGCGGGCGTTTCGTCGATGAAGCGCGTGGTGCATTCGCCCGAGGTAAACAGCGGGTGGGCGATGACGTTCTCGAGAAAGGCGAGGTTGGTCGATACGCCGCGCACCCGGAACTCGCGCAAGGCGCGATCCATGCGGGCGCTCGCCTCGTCCGGCGTATTGCCCCACACCGTCACTTTCACCAGCAGGGAGTCGTAGAACGGGGTGATGACCGCGCCGGAATAGGCGGTACCGCCGTCGAGCCGCACACCCAGGCCCGCCGCGCTGCGGTAGGCCGTAATGCGGCCGTAGTCGGGGGTGAATCCGTTCTCGGGGTCTTCGGTGGTGACCCGGCACTGCAGCGCATGGCCGTGAAGGCGGATCGCCTCCTGGTCCGGGATCATGCTGTCTTCGTCGCCGATGCGCGCGCCTTCGGTGATACGGATCTGCGCCTTGACGATATCCACGCCGGTGACCTGCTCGGTCACCGTGTGTTCGACCTGGATACGCGGATTGACCTCGATGAAGTAGAAGTCGCCGGTATCCACGTCCATCAGGAACTCGACCGTCCCGGCGTGGGAGTAGCCAACTTCACGTGCGAGCTTGAGCGCCGCTTCACACAGCTCTGCCCGGCGCCACGCATCGAGGTAGGGCGCGGGTGCGCGCTCCACCACCTTCTGGTTGCGGCGCTGTACCGAGCAGTCGCGCTCGAACAGATGCACCAGTTGGCCGTGGGTATCGCCAAGCACCTGCACTTCGACGTGACGCGCACGCCGCACCAGCTTTTCGAGATAGACCTCGTCATTGCCGAAAGCGGCCGCAGCCTCACGACGTGCGGCATCGATCGCATCGCCGAGTTCGGCCTCCGACTCGATGGCGCGCATGCCGCGACCGCCACCACCCCAGCTCGCCTTGAGCATCAGCGGGTAGCCCACCTCTGCCGCCAGGCGACGCGAGGCCTCCAGGTCATACGGCAGCGCACCGGTCGCCGGCACCACCGGCACACCGGCACGTTGCGCCAGTTCGCGCGCAGACACCTTGTTCCCGAGCTGACGCATCACCGCCGGACTCGGGCCGATGAAGGCAATCCCTGCCGCGGCGCAGGCCTCGGCGAAATCCGGGTTCTCGGACAGGAAGCCGTAACCCGGATGGATTGCGTCCACCTTGGCCTCGCGCGCAATGCGGATGATGTCGGGGATGTCGAGATAGGCCTGAATCGGCTTCTTGCCCGCCCCCACCTGGTAGGCCTCGTCGGCCTTGAAACGATGGAGGGCGAGGCGGTCTTCATGCGCATAGATGCCGACCGTGCGGATGTTCATCTCGCTCGCGGCACGGAATACCCGAATGGCGATCTCACTGCGGTTCGCGACCAGAATGCTGCGGATCTTCTTCATGTTTGGCTGCTCCATGTTGTCAGGCCTCCAGCGCCTTCACGTGCGTAATCACCTCACCAATGGCCTGCTGCGCACTGCCGTACAGCATGCGGCAGTTGTCCTTGTAGAACAACGCGTTTTCGATGCCGGAGTAGCCCGCGCCCTTGCCGCGCTTGACCACGATCACATTCTGCGCCATGTCCACGTTGAGGATGGGCATGCCGTAGATCGGGCTGCTCTTGTCGGTACGCGCCACCGGGTTCACCACGTCGTTGGCACCAATCACCAGCGCCACATCGGCCTGCGGGAAGTCTGCGTTGATTTCCTCGAGGTCGAAGATCTTGTCGTACGGCACGCCGGCCTCGGCCAGCAGCACGTTCATGTGCCCTGGCATCCGCCCCGCCACCGGGTGAATGGCAAACACCACCTCCACCCCGCCCTCTTCGAGCAGCTGCGCCATCTCCCACACCTTGTGCTGCGCCCCGGCCACCGCCATGCCGTAACCGGGCACGATGACGACCTTGCTCGCGTAACGCATCACCGACGCGGCATCGAGCGCGGAGAACTCCTTCATCGTGCCTTCGATGGCCTCGCCCTCACCCTCTGCCGCCGCGCCGGTGAGCGGTGCGAAGATGATGTTCTTGATCGGGCGGTTCATCGCCTTGGCCATCAACTGCGTGAGCAGCGTACCCGAGGCACCGACCACGATACCGGCCACGATCAGCGCGGGGTTGCCGAGCACGAAGCCTTCGAAGCCCACGGCCAGACCGGTGAAGGCGTTGAGTAGCGAGATCACCACCGGCATGTCGGCGCCGCCGATCGGCATCACCAGCACCGTGCCGAGCGCGAGCGCAAGCACGAAGAAGATGAACACCTCAAAGCCGCTGGCCTGGGTCGAGTAGCTCACCGTCAGGCCCACGCCGAAGGTGGCCAGCGCGAGGAAGAAGTTGACGTTGTTCTGCGCCGGCAGCCGGATCGCCTTCTTCATGATCCCCTGCAGCTTGGCAAAGGCCACGCAGGAGCCGGAGAAGGCCACCGCACCGATGATCGCGCCCAGCGCCATCAGGGTGGAGGTGATGCCGTCGTGCGCTGCGCCGCGCACCAGTTCGACCCCGGCAATCGCCGCCGCCGCACCGCCGCCCATGCCGTTGTAGATGGCGACCATCTGCGGCATGTCGGTCATCTTCACCGTCTTGCCGCTCCACCAGGCCACGCCGCCGCCGAGCACGATCGCGGTGACGATCAGCCCAACGTTGTGCAGCCCCGGCATGAAGAAGGTGACCACCGTGGCGCCGATCATCGCGAAGCCGGCCCAGACGATGCCGCGCCGTGCGGTCACCGGCGAGCTCATGGCCTTCAGGCCGAGGATGAACACCACCGCGGCGATGAAGTACGCCATGCTGACAAACCAGTTTGAACTCATTTCGCGCCCCCTTCCTTACGCCCACCGGGCTTGAACATGGCCAGCATGCGCTCGGTCACGATGTAGCCGCCGGCGGCGTTAGCCGCGCCGAGGAACACCGCGAAGAAGCCGATCACCAGTTGCACCGGATCTTCCGGGTCGGCGTGACCGAGGGCGACCATGGCGCCGATCAGCACCACGCCGTGCACGAAGTTCGAGCCCGACATCAGCGGCGTGTGCAGGATCACCGGCACGCGCGAGATGACTTCGTAGCCGGCAAACGCGGCCAGCATGAAAATGTAGAGTGCGGCAAAGCCTTCCATGATGTCTCTCCTTACAGACCGAGGATCTGCTTCACGCCCGCGTGGCGTACTTCGCCCGCGTGAGTGAGACAGCATCCGGCCATGACTTCGTCTTCCCAGTCGAGCGCGAGCGCGCCGTCCTTGATGAAGGGCGAAATGAAGTTGAACAGGTTCTTGGCGTACATCTCCGAGGCATGCACCGGCATGCGGCTGGTGATGTGGGTGGGACCGATCACGAGCACGTCGTTGATCCACACCTTCTCGCCCGCGACCGTGCCTTCGACGTTGCCGCCGCTCTCGGCGGCCATGTCGACGACCACCGCACCGGGCTTCATGCGCGCAATCATGTCCGCGCTGATGATCTGCGGTGCCCGCTTGCCCGGAATCGCCGCGGTGGTGATCAGCGCATCGCACTGGCCCACAGCCTTGGCCAGGCGCTCGGCCTGTTTGGCCTTCTCTTCGTCGGTGAGTTCGCGCGCATAGCCGCCCGTGCCCGCTGCGGCCACGCCGGTGTCGACGAACTTGGCGCCGAGCGATTCGATCTGCTCACGGGTTTCGGGGCGCACGTCGTAGGCTTCGACCATGGCGCCGATCCGGCGCGCGGTGGCAATCGCCTGCAGTCCGGCCACGCCGGCACCGATCACCAGCACCTTGGCCGGGCGGATGGTGCCCGCGGCGTAGGTGAGCATGGGGAAGAACTTGGGCGAGTGGTCCGCGGCAATCAGCGCACACTCGTAGCCGGCCACGGCGGCCTGGCTGGAGAGCGCGTCCATGCTCTGCGAGCGCGAGATGCGCGGCAGCAGTTCGAGCGCAAAGGCGGTGATCTGCTTCTCCTGCAGCAGCTTCACCCGCTCGGCGTCCGCCCACGGCTGCAGCATGCCCAGCAGCACGCTGCCCGGCTTCATCGCCGCAATCGACGCCGGCGTCGGTGGCTGCACGCACAGCACCACCTCCGCTTCGCCGAACACCGCAGCGACGTCATCGACCAGACTGACCTCGGCAAACGCTTCATCACGGAAATGCGCCGGCACGCCTGCGCCGGTCTGCATCACCACATGGGCACCGAGGCCCTGATATTTCTTGACCACATCCGGCACGACCGGAATGCGGCGTTCGCCGGGATGAGTCTCAGCCGGCACACCAATCTTCAACGACATGACTCCTCCCTGCCAGGCCCTGCCCGGCATCTCAACATCACATTCGGGTATTCAAGACCCGCGCGGACAGAAGGCCCGCGCGGGGAAAAACTCAGACCAGCTGTGCGAGCAGTGCGTCGGCGACTTCAACGCCTTCGCTCATGGCCTTGAGCGCAATGCCGCGACGACGGTCGCCCGGCACACGCACGCTCTCATCGACGAGCATGGCCGTCAGCAGGGTCTCGACGCGCTCCAGATAGGTGTCGGTGCCGGCCAGCGCGCCCGGATCGATCACCAGGAAAGCCTGGCCGATGCGCGGACGATTGCCTTCCTCGACGAAGAAGGAGTCGGCCTCGAAGCCGAAGGCGGCGCCGGTCAGGGAGCAGCACAGCAGTTCCACCATCATTGCCAGCATCGCTCCCTTCACCCCGCCCGCCGGGCACATCATGCCCTCAAGCCCGGCTTTCGGGTCGGTGGTGGGCTCGCCGTTCCTGTCCAGCGCCCAGCCGGTCGGGATCGACTTGCCGTCGCGTGCCGCCACCATCAGCTTGCCACGCGCAACTTCGGACAAGGCGAGGTCGATCGTGATCGGCTCCCCGTCGCGACGCGGAAACACCGCAGCGACCGGATTGGTGCCGAACAGGGCGCGCTTGCCGCCCCAGGCCGGCATCGCCGCCGGTGAATTGCCGAAGGCAAGACCCACCATGCCGGCGGCAGCCACCGCCTCGAGGTGCAGTGCGGCCACCCCGAAATGGTGGCTGCGGGTGATGCCGGCAAAGGCCACGCCGCACTTGCGGGCGCGCTCGATCGCCTCCCTGATCGCCAGATCGCAGGCCGGGAAAGCCAGCCCCTCTTCGGCGTCGATCAGGCAGGCGGCGGCACGCTCACTCACCACCTTCGGCTTTGCATCGCCATTGACGCGGCCATTGCGCAGATGGGCCCCGTACTGCGACACCCGCGCCAGCCCATGCGAGGCCAGCCCCTGCGCTTCGGCCGCCACCAGCGACCTCGCGGTGGACGCCGCCATGTCGGGCCCTGCTCCGGCACGCGTCAGCGCAGCGGCAGTCAGTTCGAGCAGATGATCAATCGTGTGTCTGGCCATGTGCGGCTCCTCAGTCTGCAAGAAAACGGATGACACGCTCTGCGATCAGGCTGCTCACGCGCTCGTTGGATTCAAACGTCACCCCGCCGATGTGCGGCGTGAGGATCAGGTTGGGGACACCGGCCAGCGCCGACCCTGCGGGCAGCGGTTCGGCCTCGAACACGTCCAGTGCCGCGCCGCCAAGGTGCCCGCTGCGAAGTGCCGCAGCCAGCGCCGCCTCGTCGACAATGCCGCCACGTGCGGTGTTGATCAGCACGGCACCCGCCTTCATCGACTGGATGCAGGCAGCGCCGAACAGGCCGCGGGTGCCGTCGGTCAGCGGTACGTGCAGGCTGACGACATCGGCCGTGCTCACCAGCGCATCGAGCGCCAGCGGGGTCACGCCCGACTCCGCCCACACCGGCGCATCGTTCGCGATCATCGGGTCATGCGCCACCACCTGCATACCGAGGCCACGGGCCAGACGGGCCGTGAGCTGACCAATGCCGCCGAAGCCGACCAGACCGAGCGTCTTGCCTGCGGTCTCGCGCCCATTCGACATGCGGGTACGCGGCCATTCGCCGGCAGCCACCTCGCTGCTCGACAGATAGCTGCCGCGCAGCAGCACCATCGCCGTGCCAATGACGTACTCGGCCACGGCAAGGGCATTGGCGCCAGTGGCCGGGATCACTTCCACCCCTGCGGCCTTGCACCGCACCACATCGATGTTGTCCAGTCCCACACCAAGACGGCCCACCACTTTCAGTGCCGGCGCTGCTGCCAGCATGTCGGCGCTGACCTGGGTGCGGTTGCGCACAATCAGGCCATCCGCCTGCGCCAGCGCCGCGAGCAGGGCTGCCGGCTGGTCCACCAGTTTGGGGTCATACAGCACATCGAAACGGGCGCGCAGCGCATCCACCGCACTTTCATCCATGAACTCGGAGATCACGACCTTTGTCATTTTTTTCCTCTATCTCTTGCTGGGGTTGGGCGTACGAAACGGCACGGATCAGATCAGGATGCCGGGGGGCAACGGCACCTTCAGGGCAAAGCGGAACAGCAGGAACAGGCCCACGACCATCGAGCACCCGGCGCCGCAGTAGATCATCGTCATGCGCGGGGTCCAGCGATCGAAGTTGGCGATCAGCAGCCCGAGCACATAGCCGATCAGGCTGGTGGTCAGGAAACCAAGCGGCTCAAGCAGCAGCGCCCAGCCCAGCAGGACGCAGAACAAGGCCAGCCGGCGCATGCCCGAACCTTCAAGGCGCGCGGGATTCACCCCGGGCTTGCGCAGGGCAAGCACCACGTAGCAGGCACCGAGCACCATCATCAACGCTGCCACCGAGCGCGGAAACACCGCACCGAGAGTGTCGAAGTCCCGCGCTGCAAGCAGCACCATCACACCGACAGCGATCGCAATCACCGACGCGATCACACCGGACACGTCGCGCACTTTCATCTCATGCGTACTCATGCTTGATCTCCTTCTTGCCAAAGCGACGGGTCAGCAACGGATACAGCAGGCCGACCAGGATGAACACGATGATGCCGATCGAGATCGGGCGCCCGAAGAACTCCGCCAGCGCGCTGCCCTTGGCCGAACCGATCAGATAGCCCTGCACGAATCCACCTTCAGCGATGCTCCCAAGGATGAGTCCGAGCACGATCGGAGAGGCGGAGAAGCCCCAGCTCGCCATCACCCAGGCAAAGCCACCAAGCAGCACCATCTGCAGCACTTCGTGTGCGTTGTTATGCACGGCATAGCTGCCGAGAATGGTGAGGAAGGCGACCGAAGGGGCGAGCAGCGCCTTCGGAATGCCCACCAGCGACTTGAAGGCGTAGCGGCCGACCAGCAGACCGACCGGCAGCATCAGCACGGTGGCGATGAACAGGCCGTAGATGAAGGTGTAGACGATCTCGCTCTGCTCGCCGAACAGCTGCGGCCCAACGCGCACGCCCTGCACCAGCAGCGCACCGAGGATTACCGCATCCGGCGGCGTGCCCGGAATGCCCAGCACCAGCGTGGGGATGAAGCCGCCACCCACCGTCGCATTGTTTGCTGACTCGGTTGACAGCAGGCCATCCGGATTGCCCTTGCCAAAGCTCTCAGGCTCCTTGGCGCTGCGCCGCGCCTCCGAGTAGGCAATCAGCGACGCGATCGACCCACCTGCGCCAGGCAGGATGCCAACGACGGTGCCGATCACCGAACTGCGGATAATGTTGAAGCGCGACCTCCAGCACTGGCGCATGCCCTCACCCAGGCGGTAGCTCGATACCCGGCTGCCGAGCCGCATGTGCGGGTCGGGCGAAGCCACGAGTTCAAGCAGCACCGGCACGCAGTACAGACCAATCAGCGCGGAGACGATGTCGATGCCACCAAGCAGGGCCTGCGAGTCGCCCGTAAAACGCACATCACCACCGACCTCGGCGACGCCGATCATCGACAGCAACAGGCCGATGCAGCCACCGATCAGGGACTTGATCAGGCTGCCTTCGCTGAGCGACGCGATCAGGGTGAGACCGAAGATGGCGAGCCAGAAGTACTCGACCGGACCGAAGCTCAGAGCGACCGAAGCCAGCGGCGGTGCGAGCAGCAACAGGAAGACCGCGCCCACCAGTCCGCCGAATACCGAAGCCAGGCAGGCCAGTGTGAGCGCGAGGTCGCCATCGCCACGCTTGGCCATTGGATAGCCGTCGAAGGTGGTGGCGATCGACGACGGCGTGCCCGGCGTCTTCAGCAGGATGGCCGAATAGGCACCGCCGTAAATGGCACCGGTGTAGATGGCACCAAGCGCGATCAGCGCGACACCCGGCTCCATGCCAAAGGTGAAGGGGACCAGCACCGCAACCGCCATGGTTGCGGTCAGCCCTGGCATTGCACCGATGAGGATGCCTGCCAGCACGCCGGCGAAGGCGATCAGCAGACTCATCGGGCTCAGGGCATGAAGGAGATACTCGATTCCAGGCATGCGAACTCCTCAGACAGACGAACACGCACAGCCCTCGCGGGCCGTGCTTTGGAGAAAATCACTGCGCCTTGATGCCAAGATCCTTGGCTGCTTCGGCGTATTCCTTGCTCATCTTGTCCATGAAGTCCTTCATCTGCTCGGGGCCGACATCAACGACGGTAAATCCGTTATCCAGCATCTTCTCGACAAAGACCGGGTCCTTGTTGATCTGCCCAATCAGGCTGGCGACCTGTTTCTGCACCGCAGCCGGCGTGCTCGACGGCACGGCGAGTCCGCGATAGACCCCACCGACCATGTCGATGCCCAGCTCGCGGAAGGTGGGGCAATCCGGCATGCGCGGATGCCGTGTTTCCATGGCCACCGCAAGGCAGCGCACCTGGTCGCCCAGTTGCAGCTTCACCGTGGTGTAGCCCCAGGAGGCCGCGACCTGCTTGCCCAGCAGTGCGGTGTTGACCGCACCCGTGCCCTTGAACGGGATATAGGTGGTCTTGATGCTGGCGAGTTTGTCCAGGCGCGCCTTCGCCAGCTCGTTACCGGAGTTGGTGCCGGTGCCGCCAACGATCACCCCGCCCGGCGCCTTGCGCGCGGCAGCGAGATAGTCCGCCAGGGTCTTGTAGGGGCTGTCGGCAGTCACCAGCAGCGCATCCGGCGTGTAGTGAAACCAGTACACGTTGGTCATCTCGGCGGTGCGGTAACCCACGTCCTTTTCCATCGGCTGCAGCACGATGTGCGGGAGGTTCGTCCCCATCATCGTGTAGCCGTCAGCAGTCATGCTGTTCAGTTGCGCCCAAGCTGCAGCGCCGCCCGCACCGGCTTTGTACTGGATTGCCACCGACTGACCGCTGAGTTTCTTGAACAGCGGCTCCTGCAGGCGGGCGGCGATGTCCGACTCACCCCCCGGACCAAAAGGGATGATGTAGTTGATGGTCTGCTCCGGGTAGGCCGCAGCGGCCCCCAGGGAGATGCTGCACAGGCTGGCGACGGTCATGCGGGTAATGGCGCTTTGAAGCTTTCTCATTATGTGTCTCCTCCATCAAGGGGTTTCGGGGGCCATCGCCTCATGGCGAGAGCCCCCGTTGCAGCAACCGGCCTCAGCGGCCGGCGTCAGGCTTCAGTAAATCAGGCACTCTCGTACAGACGGGTCAGCACGAATTCGCGGTGTCCCAGTGCTTCGGCCGCGGTAAGTCGTCCGTTCGCGGTGCGCAGCATGCATTCAAGCAACTGGTCACCCGCGCCATCCATGTTCATTTCCCGCTGCAGCAGGCCGGAGGTATCGACGTCGATGTGCTCGCCCATGGTGCGGACGGTCCTCGGGTTTGCGCAGATCTTGATCACCGGCAGGATCGGGTTGCCGACGATGTTGCCCTGTCCGGTGGGGAAGAAATGCACCACGTAACCGGCAGCTGCACACAGTGTCACCATCTCGGCAGCAGCCGAGCTCGACTGCATGAACCACAGGCCGGGGGCGGTCGGCGTTTCGGCATAGTCGAGCACGCCATCGACCTTGCACTTCTTGCCGATTTTCTGGATGTTGCCCAGCGCCTTTTCCTCGATGGTGGTCAGACCACCGGCGATGTTGCCCTTGGTCGGCTGCGAGTCGGAGAGGTCCGAGGTCTTGTGACGGTTGATCATGTCCTGATAGCTGTTGAACAGCTTCATGAACTCTTCCTTCACGTCGGGCGTGGCACAGCGTGCGGCCACCAGATGCTCGCCACCAGTGAGCTCGGAAGTCTCGCCGAACACCAGGGTCGCGCCGACACCGTAGAGCTTGTCGAAGGCATTGCCGACGGTCGGGTTGGCGCCGCAGCCCGAAGTCGTATCCGACTCGCCGCACTTGGTGGACACCCACAGTTCGCTGATCGGGCACTCTTCGCGCTGCTTCTCGGAGGCAAACTGAACCAGCTCGCGGGCGGCTTTCGACGCCTTCATGATGGTCTCGTGATCGCCATTCTGCGAGATCGAGAAGCTGTGAACCGGCTTGCCGGTCTTGGCGATGCCGTCGGCAACGAGCTTGGTCCAGGCCGGCTCGATGCCGATCACGACCACTGCAGCCACGTTGGGGTTGGAACCGGTACCGATCAGGGTGCGGAAGTGCAGCTCAAGGTCGGCACCGAACTGCAGACGACCGTAAGGATGCGGCAGGGCCATTGCGCCCTTGATGTTGTTCGCAACGGCTTCGGCTGCTGCGTTGGAAATGTCGTCCACCGGCAGGACGATGACGTGGTTGCGAACCCCGACGCGGCCGTTCTCGCGGCGATATCCGAGAAAAGTCGTTTCATTGCTGATCATTTGGCGATGCCTCTCTATGAATGGAATGGGTGTGGCGCGACCTGAGCCTGGGCTTACCAGCGCTTGGTCTTGACGTTCTGGACGTGCAAGTGCTCGCCCGCCGCGATGGGGGCAACGACCTTGCCGATATCGACGCCGTACTTGATCACCGTGGCACCGACTTCCAGCTGCTGCAGCGCGATCTTGTGACCGATCGGAATGTCGCTGCGCGTCTTGATTTCCGTCATGCGGTCCTGCTCCATGATCCAGCCCGACAGCGTTGCGCCGCTCTTGACGCCCTCGACCACGATCGTGCCGACCGAGTCACCCTCTTCATGTACGACAAAATGAATCATCTCTCTTCTCCTTTGGCGATCAGTCCATGCGGACAGCAACTGCATCGTAGTACCGCAATTCATTCGTGTCAACTGAGTGATCTATATGAGTTGAATGTTTTGGTTAACTTTTTTGAGTGCCGATGAAATGCGGGGGTCGCAACTGGCATGGCGTGAGTGCGCAGGCGCACACTCATACGGATGAGATGCATCGCTCAAGCCTTGATCTCGCGCGGGATTTGGTATGATTGATGCCCCTAGTGCCATCGCGCCTACTTGATCGAGGCCGCTTCCACCATGAACCAGATTTCACTGTCAGGCCTTCCCCTGGGCGCTCCGCTCTACCAGGAAGTGAAGCGAAAGATCATGGAATCGCTGCGTAGTGGCGAGTGGAAGCCGGGCGAGATCATCCCGTCGGAGAAGCGTCTGGGCGAGCGTTTCGGAGTCAGCATCGGCACCGTGCGCAAGGCGGTCGACGAACTGGTTGCGGAGAACATTCTCATCCGGCACCAGGGGCGCGGCACCTTCGTCACCTCCCACACGCACGATCGCTACGTGTTCGCGTTTTTCCACATCATTGGACAGGACGGGCACAAGGAATACCCGAAGGTAGAGCTGGAAGCCTTCGCCAGCATCAAGGCCGACGCCGACATGGCCCAGCGCCTTGGCATACGCACCGGGTCGAAGCTTTTCCGCCTGACCAACCGGCTGAGCATCGCCGGCAAGCCCCTGATCGTGGACGACATCCACGTTCCTGAGCGCAGCTTTCCGCATCTCACCGCAGAGACCGTACGCAACCGGCCGGGTACGCTCTATCAGCTCTACCAGGACAACTTCGCCGTCGCCGTGCTGCGCACCGAGGAGCGCCTGCGTGCCTGCCTTGCCGACGAACGCCTGGCCTCACTGCTCGAAGTCGAAGTGGGCGCACCCTTGCTGCATATCGTCAGGCTTGCACTGTCGTTCAACGATCTCGCGGTAGAGTTGCGTCACAGCTATGTGAACACCGCGCATCACGAGTATTTCGCCGAAGAGCACCAGTAAACGTCAGTCCCGGCCGCGCCCGCGATCGGCTTCATGCAGGGTGCGCGAGTACTCGTAGTGTTCGGTCTTGACGAAGGAGTGGCGCAATTCGATTGGCGTACCGTCGACCGCAAACGCCCGCCGCACGATGTGCAGCAGCGGATAACCCGGATCGACCTCCAGGTCCGCAGCCTGCTGCGCGTTGGCCACCGTCGCGCGCAAGCGCTCTTCGATACGGGTCACCGACTGCCGGAACTGCTCTTCGTATAGCTGATACAGCGTCCCGCTGCGATCTGCCACCCGCTCACGACTGATCCCGGCAAAGCGCGCCGCCGGCAGCAGAATCTCGTCGACCAGGGTCGGCACACCCTTCAGGGTCAGCAGGTTGCGAACGCGCACCACCTTGGCCCCCGGACTGATGCCCAGGCTGCGCGCGACAAAGGCATCGGCACGCAGACTGTCAAAGTCGATCAGGATCACGACCGGATAGATCCGCTGGCCGTCATGCCCGCAGACGTTGAAGAAGCTGAACAGATAGCGGTTGCGATCATGCGCGGTCACGAAGGTGCCGCGTCCCTGATGACGCACCAGCACGTCCTCGTCGACCAGTTCATCCAGCGCGCGCCGTATGGTTCCCATACTGACGCCAAAGCCATCCGACAGCTTGCGCTCCGACGGAATCGCCTGCGCCGGACGCCAGGTGCCGAGTCCGATCAGTTCGATCAGCCCGCGCTTCACCCACTTGTAGAGTGGTTCGTCGAACTTCCGCAATTCCCTGATGTGCAGCTCCATCATGTCCTCCCCCGCCTCGACGCAACATCGACTCCGATGCACGGAATCATCTTTCCCAACACTCTACATCACCTAACTCATCTAGTTGACCTATATCTTGCAATTCCGCTAGCATTGGTCCCGAAATGTCATTACGCCCGATCCGCTGACCGGTCGGCCTCAAGCGCACGTCACATGGAAGGATCATGAGCACAGCCACGATGTCCAGCATTGCCGCCAACCTGCGCAGCACCACCGCGCGTATGCCGGGCCTGATGACGGCCCTCGTCATCGCGCTCGCCTCCACCTTCATCGCGGAGCACTACGGCGGCCCGCAGTTTCTCTATGCCTTGCTGGTTGGCATGGCTTTCCACTACCTGGCTGCGGAACCCAAAACGCGCATCGGCATCGATTTCGCCGCGCGCGGGGTACTGCGCTTCGGGGTGGCCTTGCTCGGTGCGCGCATCACCGTCGGCCAGATCGCCGACCTTGGCGCCGGGCCGATCGCACTGGTGGTGGCAGGCGTGGGCGCCACGCTGCTGTTCGGTTCGCTGCTTGCGCGCCGCCTCGGACGCACCGGGCCGGAAGGTCTGCTCGGCGGCGGTGCAGTGGCAATCTGTGGCGCGTCGGCCGCGCTTGCCATCGCCGCGGCCCTGCCCAAGAACGATCAGAACCAGCGCATGACGCTGCTGACCGTGGTCACGGTCACCGCCCTGTCGACGGTGGCAATGATTGCCTACCCGCTGATCGCGAAGCTGCTCGAACTCAGCCCGGAGATGACCGCCGTGTTCTTTGGCGGTACGATTCACGATGTCGCACAGGTCGTGGGCGCGGGTTTTCTGATCTCGCCTCAGGTGGCCGAAACCGCCACCTTGGTGAAGCTGTTCCGGGTCGCATTGCTGGTGCCGGTCGTACTCATGATCTCGCTCAGCTTCCGTCGCCAGAACAAGGACAACGATGAACCGGTCACGCTGCTCCCACGCTTTCTCGTCGGCTTCATCATTCTCGTGTTGATCAACAGTGCCGGCCTGCTTACCACCGAAGTCAGCGACTCCCTGTCGAGCCTGTCGCGCTGGTGCCTGGTCGTGGCGATCTCCGCCCTCGGCGTCAAGACCTCCTTTGCCGAGTTGCGCACCGTCGGCTGGCAGCCGATCGCCCTGATCGTGGCCAATACGCTCTTCCTTGCGCTGTGGGTGCTGGGCGGCATCTACCTGCTCGAGCACGTCATCAAATGAGCGCGCCATCCGCATTCGACGGCGAGCGCCTGCTCGCAGTGGCGCGCGACGCAGCCAGCGCCGCGAGCAGGATCGCGCATCAGGGCTGGCTGCAGCGCGACAGCATCGAAGTGGCCGACAAGGGCGCGGGCGATGTCGTCACCTCGATAGACCTTGCGGCCGAAACCGCAGCAATCGGCATCATCCGCAGCGCCTGCCCGGATCACGCCATTCTTTCGGAGGAAGCCGGTGGCGATGGCGTCGAGTCGGATTACCTGTGGGTGATCGATCCGATCGACGGCTCGGTGAACTTCGCGCACGGACTGGCGGACTTCGCGGTGTCGGTGGCCTGCCTGCATCGCGGGCAGGCACTGATCGGCGTCATCGTCGATCCGGTGCGTGGCGACACCTACTCGGCCGTCCGTGGCGGTGGCGCCTGGCGCAATGGCAGCCGGATACACGTTTCATCATGCCGCGAGCTGAAACACGCCCTGCTCGGCACCGTATTCCCCAAGCCGGGCGCAGCGGCCATGGCGGGCTATCTGCCAGCCCTGGCCGCCGCACTGAACACCGCGCAAGGCGTCAGGCGCTCGGGTTCGATGGTGCTCGATCTCGCACGCGTGGCCAGCGGCCAGCTCGACGGCTTCTGGCAGGTCGCCATGAAAGCCTGGGATCTTGCCGCGGGCAGCCTGATGATCGAGGAGGCAGGCGGCCGCCTCGACTTGCGCGGCGCGCAGAACACAGGCCCCGCCGGGTCGGTACTCGACACCCGATCCTGCATCGTCGCAGCCCCCGATCTGCTGGAAGCACTCGCCCGCCTGCTCGACGGCTTTGACGGGGAAAGCAGCCGCACCTGAACGCCTGCAGACGCCCGTCTTCCGTCGCCTGCCGTGACGACCGACTCAGCCGCCCTCCGCCAGCACTGGCGGGGGTGCGGTCGTGCCGCGCACCACCAGCTCGGCATCCAGCTCGGTGTGAGCCGGCGGGTGCTGCCCGGCAAGGCGATCAAGCAGATAATCCGCCGCACGCCGCCCGATATCGGCCGCGGGCACCCGGATCGTTGTCAGCGCAGGCACGAGGTTGGCCGAGATCGGCAGATCATCGAAGCCGACAATGGAAAGCCTTGCGGGCACGGCGATACCCTGCGCCTGGGTCTCGAACAGCGCACCCATGGCCTGCACGTCATTACCGCAAATGACCGCGGTCGGCGGCCCCGGCAAACGCAGCAGGGTGCGCAGCGCCTCCCGCCCCTCACGCACATCGTAGGCCCGCTCCAGGAACTGACCGGGCGCAATCTCCAGCCCGCGCTTTGCCAGTGCTGCGCGCACGCCCTCCGCACGCGCACGCGCTCGGTCGTTGTGGGCCGTGAAACCCGCCACCATCGCGATGCGCCGATGCCCCAGGTCCATCAGATAGTCGGCCAGCCGATGCCCTGCACTGCGGTTGTCGAAACCGATGGTCGGATGCGGCTGGTCGGGCGAATGCACCCAGGTATTCACGTACGGCAGGCCCTTGGAGGCGAGCAGCTTGTACAGCTTGGGGTCGTGGCCTTCGCCCACGAAAACGAGACCATCCACCCCCCTGACGACCAGCGCATGGACCTCGCGCGCCTCTTCGTCGCTGTCGTATTCGGACGAAGCCACCAGCAGCGTGAAACCGCGCTGCGCCAGCCGGCGCTGCAACGCGTTGATACCACTGGCGAAGATGGCGTTGTCGAGCGTGGGGACGATCGCACCAATGGTTCGCAGGCGCCCGGAGGCCAGCGCACGCGCTGCGCCGTCAGGCACGTAACCCAGCTGCTCCACCGCCGCCATCACGCGCTGACGCATCTCGGGACGCACCTTGTCGGGCTCGTTCAGCACCCGCGACACAGACGCGGTCGATACCCCGGCCGCAAGCGCCACATCCGCCAGTACCGGCCGGTCATTGCGAATCGTTTCCCGCCTGCGCCCCTCGACCATGCATGTTTCCCGTGTGTCAGAACAGATACGAATGGTAGCGCTTTCAGCCACTGCCGCACCATTTCAATGACAGCCAGTCATTCAGATGATACGAATGAATAGACATGGAAATTTCTATTTGACAAAGCTGCCAATCTGCATTTAACTACACAAAAATGTAAGCGCTTACAGGCGCCATAACGAAGGAGACAACGCAGTGCAGAACCCATCCACACATGGGGGGCAACCCCCGCACACCCGTCTGCTGTTCCGCCTTTCGGCCGCGACCTTCGTCGCATTCTGGGCCGCCATCGTCAGCGGAAAGCTGCACATGAGCTTCGGTTTCGACCAGCTCCCGCTGATCCCCGAAATCCTGCTCGCAGTGCTGCTCGCACTGGGCCTGGCCATTGGCCTCGGCGCCTGCCTGCTCGAAGAACAACGGAGGGCAAACAATGCCCCCGCGCTGGACACCACCACCGAAGGAGACACGAAATGAACACAAAAATCCAGAACAACGCACCTGAACAGATGGAACGCCGCCGATTCTTCCAGATGAGCGGGCGCTTCGGCTTCACCGCAGCCGTCGCCGGCGTCAGTGCCGGCGCCCTGTTCTCGGACGACGCCATGGCACAGGTTGCGAACGAGGAGCGCGAGCGCGAGAGCAAATCAAAGTTCCAGGTCATCATGGCAACCGAGTACATCCTCGGTGCCAGCCGCAGCTACCCGATGATGCAGCTCGACCTCAAGGAAAACATCCAGAACTTCACCGAGGGCAAGATCTACGTCAAGCTCTCGCCGGGCGGCCAACTCGGGGTCGGCGGGGCGCTTGTGAGCAAGGTGCAGAACGGCACCGTTCCCATTGCGATGCACTCGATCTCCAACTTCGCACCCTTCGCACCCGCCGTCGATCTGATCAACATCCCCTACTGGTGCGGCAACAATCAGCAGTTCGTGAATCTGGTCACGTCCGCCGAATGGCGCAACCGCGTTCATCCTGCGGTCGAGGCCCGCGGCTTCAAGCCGCTGATGTATGTCTGCATCGATCCGCGCACGGTTGCAATCCGCAAGGGCTTGCGCGACCGCCCGGTGTCGGTGCCCGACGACATCGCCGGCATCAAGTTCCGCGTGCCGTCCTCGAAGGTGCTGCAGACCTTCTACCGCCTCGCCGGCGCCAACCCGACACCGGTGGCCTGGGGCGAAACCAGCTCGGCGATGAAACAGGGCGTGGCGGATGCACTCGACCCCAGCCTGCAGGCGCTGCTGACCTTTGGCTTCGCCGACACGCTGCACTCGATCTCGACCATCCGCTCGGTACCCGATGCTCAGATCTATTCGTGCAATCTGCAGTGGTTCAATGGACTGCCGAAGGACATCCAGGCCGGCATCACCGAAGCCGCCGATGTGACCTTCCGCCAGAACCTCGCGCGTGTGCCTGCCTCCCGTGCCTATGCGATGGATCAACTGCGACAGGCCGGCGTCAAGATCCATGTACCGAGTGCCGATGACATCAAGCAATGGGTCGCGCGTTGCGGTCACCAGTTGCCAGCCTGGGATGCAATGAAGGCCGAATTCGCGGGCTCGCTCGCCGATTTCGACAAGCTCCTCGAGGCGGCCAACACCCAGGGCCGCTACCACGTCCAGGACGTGTCGTGAGCAGCGCGGTCATGACCGCCACCGAGCACGCCAGCAGCGTGCAAGCAGCCCCGCGGGGCTGGCTTGCACGGGTCGACCGCAACGGCGAACGGTGGTTGCTGCTGTTTTTCTACGCAAGCATCATCTCCGTCATCTCGATCGACGTGGTGCGCCGTTTCGGCCTGTCCTACTCGTCCGTGTGGGGTGAAGAAGTGGCGCGCTACGCCTTCATCTACCTGACGTGGATCGCGGCGGCATTTGCCGTGCGCGACCGCGCCCACATCCGCATCGACGCCCTGGTGCAGGCACTGCCGGCCCGCGGTCGGGCGATCTCGTGGTTGCTGAGCGATTTCTTCACCCTCGTGTTCGCAGTGATCGCGCTCTACCTGTCGATCGAACCGGTCATCACGTCGATCAAGTTCGGCTCGGTGACGCCGGGCTTGCGCGTCAGTCAGGCGTGGTTCCTGGTTGCCGTCCCCTTCGGCTTCTCCTGCATCGTGCTGCGGGTTCTGCAATCGATGCGTCGCGATATCAAGGACCTGAAGGCCGGACGACCGCCCTTCGAGGGCCATAAACTTTTCGACTGAGGAGAGCCGTAATGGACTTCATGCTCATGCAAGAGGCGGCGATGACACTTGGCATCGAGTTCTACGCCGCACTTGCCCTGCTCGGCTTCCTCATCCTGATCGGTACGCCAATCTGGGTATCGCTGGGTCTGGGAACGCTGGCAATGGTGTACGCCACAGGCGTCATCCCCGTCAGCATGGTTGGCGAAGGTCTGTTCGAAGGGATCGACCACTTCGCACTGATCGCCGTGCCGCTGTTCATCCTCACCGGTGATGCGCTGGTGCGCTCGGGGCTGTCGGACAAGCTCCTTGACCTCGCGGAGGCCACCGTCGGCGGCGTCCGCACGGGTCTCGGCTGCTCGACCACCCTGGGCTGCGGTTTCTTTGCCTGCATCTCGGGTTCGGATGCCGCGGGCGCTGCAGCGGTCGGACGGATGACCATCAACCGTCTGGTCGAGCGTGGCTACCCGCTGCCTGCGGCCGCCGCGCTGGTGGCCTCGGGCGCCTGTACCGGCATCCTGATTCCGCCCTCGATCGCCTACATCATCATCGGGCTCGTGCTCGGCATCTCGGTCTCCACGCTGTTTCTGGCCGCGCTGATCCCCGGGATCATGATCATGTTCTCGGTGATGGTGACCAACGTCATCCTCAACCGTGTGCATGGCTTCGAGCAGGGACGCTCCTCCTTCTCGTTCCGGCGCTGGTTGCAGGCAGTCTGGGCGGCACGCTGGGCGCTGGGGGTGCCGGGCGTGATTCTGGGCGGCATCTATTCCGGCGTATTCACCCCGACGGAATCCGCAGCTGCCGCGGTCACGATCACGGTGCTGATCGGCTTCCATCAGAAGCGCCTGAGTTTTGCCGACATCCCCAAGATGCTGGAAAGCTCGGCCAAGGTGTGCGGCATCATCGTGCCCATCATTGCCGTGTCCCTGCCCCTGGCGCAGATCATGGCGGTGCTCGACATTCCACAGTCCTTCGTGCAGACCATCAGCGGGATCTCCAGCGACCCGACCATGATCATCCTGATGATGATCGGACTGCTGCTGATCACCGGCCTGTTCATGGAAACCACACCCAGCATCCTGATCATGTCGCCCCTGCTGCTGCCGCTGGCGCAGTCGCTCGGGATGAGCGAGATCCACTTCTCGATCATCATGGTCACCACCCTGGGCATCGGCTTCATCACGCCACCGTTCGGGCTCAACCTGTTCGTGCTGTCGGGACTCACCGGCTGCTCGGTGATGGCGATGTCGCGCTATGCCATCCCCTACGTGCTCGGCATGCTGGTGGTGGTGTTGCTGGTGGCCTTCATTCCGCAGCTTTCGATGTGGGGCATTCCGGGTTAAAGCCTGTGCCCGTTCAGGCGCCGGATGGAAGCCCGCCATCCGGTGAAAACGGGCTTGACGGAATATTTTTTTCAGGTTTAATGTAAGCGCTTACATTCGTATAATCAGAGGAGACAAATCATGACCATCACCTATATCAAAAAAGCCAGCAAGACCTCCGCCACCGGCGAAGAGCAGACCCGCGACACCGTCACCACGATGCTGCGCGACATGGAAACCCGCCGCGAAGAAGCCGCACTCGAATACTGCAAGAAGCTCGACAACTGGGACGGCGACATCATCGTCAGCCGCGCCCAGATCGAAGCCGCCAAGGACAAGGTGTCCGAGCAGCTCAAGCTCGACATCCAGTTCGCCTACGCACGCGTCAGCAGCTTTGCCCGCGCCCAGCGCGACTCGATCGGCGAGTTCGAAGTCGAGCTCAGCCCCGGCCTCTTCGCCGGACAGAAACTGATCCCGATGGAAACCGCAGGCTGCTACGTGCCCGGCGGCCGCTACGCCCACATCGCTTCCGCCATCATGAGCGTGGCCACCGCCAAGGTTGCCGGCGTGAAGAACGTCATCGCCTGCTCGGTGCCGCGTGACAAGGACGGCATCCACCCGGCCATTCTCTATGCGATGGACCTTGCCGGCGCCGACACCATCCTGCAGATGGGCGGCGTACAGGGCATCGCCTCGATGGCCTACGGTCTCTTCACCGGCAAGCCCGCCGACATCCTGGTCGGCCCCGGCAACAAGTTCGTTGCCGAAGCCAAGCGCCAGCTCTTCGGTCGCTGCGGTATCGACATGTTCGCCGGCCCCACCGAGATCGGCATCATCGCCGACGAAACCGCCGATCCGGACATCCTCGCCGCCGACCTCGTCGGTCAGGCCGAGCACGGCCCCGACTCCCCGGCCTGGCTGTTCACCACCTCGCGCGCCATCGCCGACCAAGTGATCGCACTGGTGCCGGGCCATATCGAGCGCCTGCCCGAAGTTCAGCGCAATGCGGCCACGATCGCCTGGCGCGATTACGGCGAAGTCATCCTGTGCGACACCCGTGAGGAAGTCGTCGAAGTCTCCGACCGTTACGCTTCCGAGCACCTTGAAGTGCAGGCCAAGGATCTCGACTGGTGGCAGGACACGCTTGGCAGCTACGGCTCGCTGTTCGTCGGCGAAGAAGCCACGGTGGCGTTTGGCGACAAGTGTTCGGGCACCAACCACATCCTGCCGACCAAGGGTGCTGCGCGTTACACCGGCGGCCTGAGCGCACAGAAGTTCCTCAAGATCGTCACCCATCAGCGTCAGACCCAGGAAGCCACCCGCAGCGTCGCCGCAGCAACCGCGCGCCTGTCGCGTTGCGAAGGCATGGAAGGCCATGCGCGCACCGGTGATGTCCGCCTCGCCAAGTACTATCCGGGCGAGAAGTTCCTGCTCGACATCGGGATGCAGTGACATGAGCGCCCGTTTCGATCTGAGCGGGCGCGTTGCCGCCGTCACCGGCGGCAGCTCCGGCCTCGGCCGCGCCATGGCGCGGGCGCTGGCCGGCGCGGGTGCCGACCTGGTGCTGATCGCGCGCCGCCGCGATGAACTCGAGCAGGCGGTCGGTGAGATCCGCAGCGCCGGCGGGCGTGCCGCCTTCGTCGTTGCCGACCTCGCCGACCCCGCCGCGCTTGGCAGCATCGCTGCACAGGCTGCCGAAGCCTTTGGGGCGCCGGACATCCTCATCAATGCCGCCGGCGTCAATCTGCGCCAGCCCATCGAGGAAGTCGGCCCTGAAGCCTGGAACCTGCACCTCGCGCTCCACCTTACCGCGCCCTTCTTCCTCGCCAAGGCCATGGCCCCCGCCATGATCGCCAAAGGCCGGGGCCGCATCATCAACCTCGCATCGCTGCAATCGCAGCGCGCCTTTCCCAACAGCGCACCTTACGGTGCGGGCAAGGGCGGCATCGTGCAGCTGACGCGAGCGATGGCCGAGGCCTGGTCGCGCCACGGCATCACGGTCAATGCGATCGCGCCCGGCTTCTTCCCCACCGAGCTCACCGCAGCGGTCTTCAACGACCCCGCGCGCGCAGAAGCCAATGCCCGCCAGACCATGATCGGGCGCAACGGCGAACTCGAAGACATCGCCGGCCCCACGATCTTCTTCGCATCGGATGCATCCGCCTACGTCACCGGCCAGACCCTGTTCGTCGACGGCGGTTTCTCCGCAAAATGAACAACAAGGAAGAGACAATGAACAGCATGCGCGCGCTGGTATATACCGGCACCCGTGAAGTCGAGTACCGCGACGCGGACTTCCCCTCTCCCGGTCCGGGCGAAGCGCTGGTGAAGATCGATGCGGTCGGCATCTGTGGCTCAGACATGCACGCCTACCACGGGCATGATGCCCGTCGCGTGCCGCCGATGATCCTCGGCCACGAAGCCACCGGCATCGTCGAGCACGGCCGCCTGCGCGGAAAGCGGGTGACGATGAACCCGATCGCCTTCTGCGGCTATTGCGAATACTGCCTGAGCGGGCGCCAGAACCTGTGCGCCAACCGCACCATGATCGGCATGTCCCGCCCCGGTGCCTTCGCCCAGTACCTGACCATTCCCGAGCAGTCGCTGATCGAACTGCCCGACGACATGGACCCGGTGGCCGCCGCCCTCACCGAACCGACCGCAACCGCCCTGCACGCGGTCCACAGGGCGATGCGCGTGTCCGAACGCCCCCTCGCAGAAGCCAGGGCGATGGTGATCGGCGCAGGCTCGATCGGCCTGCTGATCGCGCTGCTGCTCAAGCACTACGGCTGCCGCGACATCCTGATCGGCGATACCAACGCCCTGCGCCGCCAGACCGCGACCGAGGCCGACTGTGGCAAAGTCTTCGACCCGTCGGCAAGCACGCCGGACGAAAATCACTACGACCTGGTGTTCGACGCCGTAGGCGCCGTGGCCACGCGCAAGACCGCAATCGACAGCATCCGCCCGGGCGGCGTCATCGTCCATGTCGGCCTGCTGCAGGGCGACGGCGACTTCAACGTGCGCAAGCTGACCCTGGCGGAGATCACCTTCATCGGCGTCTACACCTACTCGCAGACCGACCTGAAAGCCGCCGCACAGGCGCTCTACACCGGCGCGCTCGGCCCGCTGAACTGGGTGTCCACACAGCCCCTGTCCGAGGGCTCGGCCGCGTTTCAGTCCCTGCACGACGGCAGCACCCCGTCAGCCAAGATCGTGCTGATCCCGTAAGCGGCTCGACACTCGCGCGTCGTACGACACTCGCCCGATCCTGCCGCGCCATCAATGCGGCAGGATCGGGCGAACCCTTTTGCGGCTCACATGCGAAAAGGGCCTGTGTCCGGATCGACTCCGGTCACAGGCCCTTGAATACGTCAGACGTGCCGCTTAAACCGGCATGTTCATGATGTCCTGATAGGCGGTAACGAGACGGTTGCGCACCTGCACCATCTGCTGGAAGGAGAGGTTGGCCTTCTGCAGGTTCACCATCACGTCCTGCAGGTTCACGTTGGGATCGCCGGCGCTGAAATCCTGCGCCATCGAGCGGGCTTCCTGCTGCGCAGCGCTGACGTCCTTGAGTGCATTGTTGAGGACGTCGGAAAAATTGACGCCGCCCGCAGCCTCGCCGCCCTGAACAGGCTTGTTCTGGGCAGTCTGCGACACCGAGCGCAGCTCGGACAACATTTGATCAATTCCGCGGGTTTCCATGATTACTCCCCCGGGTTCGGGTTACCTTGGTTCTGAGCATAGCAGAGCAATCCTCATGCCACCACCCGCACGGTTTCGTACCGGTCCCGGGTCAGCGCCGCGCGGAGCAGGCCACCGGCAAACCAGATCCACTCACACGTCGTGGCCTTCATCCCTGTACTGCTGCAGCTTGTAGCGCAAGGTGCGCTCCGAGATGCCAAGTTTCTCCACCGTCTTCTTGCGCGAACCACCCATTTCACGCAGCGTTCCGAGAATGTGCTCGCGCTCCAGATCCTTCATGTTTGCCGGCCTGGCGGCAGCCTCGGACGGTGCCGGGGCGGCAGAAGCGGCAAAACTTGCCGCCTGATTGCCGCTTATTGCCGGTGACGATACATATCCGGCACCGAATCCCGAAGCAGCCGGGGCGGCAGGCGGGGCCGAAACAGCCGGTGACGTCGCCGGCGCAGGCGGCGCCGCCGCCTCGCCCGTCCAGTGCGGCAGGCACAGGCGGATGGTCTCCGCACTCACGGTGTCGCCAGCGGTCAGAATCAGCGCCCGGTGCGCAGTGTTCTCGAGCTCGCGCACGTTACCCGGCCAGCCATAGCTCAGCAGCAGGCTTTCGGCTTCAGGCGAAAACCGTGCCTGCCGCCCGGCGCGCTGGGCATGACGCTGCAGGAAGTGACGCGCCAGCGGCACGATGTCGCCCGGCCGTTCGCGCAGCGACGGAATCCCGAGCGGGAACACGTTCAGGCGGTAGTACAAGTCCTCGCGGAAGCGCCCGGCGGCGATCTCCTTGAGCATGTCGCGGTTGCTGGTCGCGAGCACGCGGATATCGAGCGGAATCGGCTTCTTGCCGCCCACCCGCTCCACTTCGCGCTCCTGCAGTACGCGCAGCATCTTGGCCTGCAGGCCCAGCGGCATTTCCGAAATTTCGTCGAGCAGGATGGTGCCGCCCTGCGCCTGCTCGAACTTGCCCGGCTGGGCGCTCTGCGCCCCGGTGAATGCGCCCTTCTCGTAGCCGAACAGCGTGGCTTCGAGCAGGTTCTCGGGGATCGCGGCGCAGTTGATGGCCACGAAGGCCGCGCGTGCGCGTGGCGAGTGGTGGTGGATATGGCGCGCAAAGACTTCCTTGCCGGTGCCGGACTCGCCGGTAAGCAGCACCGTGGCGTCGGTTTCGGCCACGCGCGCGGCCAGCCCCAGCAGGTTGCGGGTGTGCGGGTCCTCGGCCACGGTGTCGTCGGCCTCGGGCTGCACCGCGGCATAGCGGCGCACGTTCTCGAGCAGCACCTCGGGCTCGAAGGGCTTCATCAGAAAATCGCAGGCGCCGCCGCGCATGGCTGCCACCGCCTTGTCCACGTCGCCATAGGCCGTCATCAGCAGCACCGGCAGCTGCGGCAGGCGGCTGCGGATCTCGCCCAGCAGCTGCAGGCCGTCCATGGGCTGCATGCGCAGGTCGGACACCACCAGGTTGAAGGACTGGCGCTCGAGTTCGGCGAGCGCGGACGGGCCGCCGTCGACGCCGGTCACGCCGTGGCCCGCCATTTCAAGCGTGAAACACACTGCATCGCGCAGTGCGTCGTCGTCCTCGACCACGAGGATGTTCAGATGTTCGATCATGATGCGCGTGCTCCGCCCGCAGTCGCGCCATTCGTGGCGCCCAGGGGCAAGGTCAGGGTAAAGGTCGTGCCGGTGCCGGGCGTGGAGCTCAGCGCGATGTCGCCACCATGCCCGCGTGCCACGCCGCGGGCAATCGCCAGGCCAAGGCCGGTGCCTTCGGCACGGGTGGTAAAGAAGGGGTCAAACAGACGGGTCTGCACTTCAGGCGGGATGCCGCGGCCGGTGTCGCTGACCACGAAACGCACCTCCCTGCCCTGCGTTCCGTCGTCGACGAACACCTGGCAACTCACCTTGCCGCCCGGCTCGGTTGCCTGGATTGCGTTCTCCAGCAGATTCGTCAGCGCGCCACCCACGGCCTTGCGGTCGCCATGCACGGTCAGCGCACCGCATTCACAGGCGCTGGAGAACTCGATCTGACGCGCCCGCGCCAAGGGTTCCAGGGTGTGGGCGAGCTCGGCCGCGAGATCGCAGACGCCGAAATCCTGGCGCCCGAGGCTGTCACCGCGCGCAAACAGCAGCATGTCGCGGATCAGGCGCTCCAGGTAACGCATGCGCTCGATGGCGCGCTCCGCCACCTTGGCCCGCTCCACCGGCCCGAGCTCGGGCTGGCGCAGGTTGCCGGTGTACAGCAGCGCGGCGGCAAGCGGCGTGCGCAACTGGTGGGCAAGCCCGGCCACCATCTCACCCATCGCCGCCAGGCGTTCATTACGCTCGGCGGCGAGGCGCATGCGGTGGGTTTCGGTGACATCGTGCAGCAGCAGGATGCGCTCCTCGCCGGACTCAAGCGCGGTTTCCGACATGGCCAGGCGCCGCGCGCCCTCGGGACGTTCGATGGTGAGCTCGCCCGGCGTCTCGGTGGTCTGCAATGCGCCTGCGACCTCATCCCAGACCTTGCCGACGAGATTGGTTCCGAACTGAACTTCCGCAGCACGGTTGACCTGAACCACTTCGCCCGCACGGTTCACCACCACCACCCCCGCCGGCAACGCGCCCATCAGCACCGTCAGGCGCTCGGTCAGCTGCACCACCTGCCCCTGCAGGGCGTTGTAGGCGGTCGACAGTTCTTCCGACGCGCGACTGAAGAGCGCAAAGGCCTCGGCCAGCTGGGCAGCATCCAGCGGCGGGGCGGCTTCCCCTGGCGGTTGGGCGTTATCGGCGGTCGTCGGCATCATCGGCGAATGCTCCATTTTCACGACTGGCACTCTAAGTGCTGACAAGCGTATGGTAACCGGCAAACAGGCGGCAAAAAATGCCGCTTATTCATCGAAGAGGCTTGCCCGCGCGGGCAGACAATGCTGCCATCCATAAAGGGCAGCACCGGGAATTCCAAAATGGCTACAGCAGATACGATTGCCGCGACGCCTGCCAGCGCCATGAACGCGCGCTTGCAGCAGATCCTGCAGAACATCAACGCCCTGTCGCAGCAACAGAAGCTGGCGGCAGCCGTGGCGCTCGGCCTCGCCATCGCGCTGGTCGTCGGCGTGCTGATGTGGAACCGCGGTCCGGACTACGGCGTCCTGTTCTCCAACCTGGAAGAGCGCGACGGCGGCCAGATCATCGCCGCCCTGCAGCAGCAGAACGTGCCTTATCGGATGTCGAGCGATGGCCGCTCCATCCTGGTTTCGCAAGATCAGGTGCACGACGTGCGTCTGCGCCTTGCCGCCGAAGGCCTGCCCAAGGGCGGCATGGTGGGCTTCGAGCTGATGGATACGCAAAAGCTCGGCGTGTCGCAGTTCAATGAACAGGTCAATTACCAGCGCGCACTCGAAGGTGAGCTCTCGCGCACAGTGCAGTCGATTGCCTCGGTCATGAGCGCACGGGTGCACCTGGCCATGCCCAAGCAGACCGCCTTCCTGCGCGACGACCAGAAGCCCACGGCTTCGGTGATGGTGAAACTGCGCGCCGGGCGCGTGCTCGATGCCACCCAGATCGCCGGCATCGTGCACCTGGTGTCGTCCAGCGTGCCGCGCATGAGCGAATCCGGCGTGAGCATCGTCAACCAGAACGGCGAGCTGCTCACCATGAAGTCCGACCCCCTGCGCCAGGCCGGACTCGACCCGACGCAACTGGAATATGTGCGCGAAGTCGAAGCCAGCTTCATCCGCCGCATCGAGACCATCGTCGAGCCGCTCGTGGGCAAGGGGAACTTCCGCGCCCAGGTCACCGCCGACGTCGATTTCAACCAGGTCGAGCAGACCGCGGAGACCTACAAGCCCAATCCCTCGCCCGACCAGGCTATCCGCAGCCAGCAGACCACCGAGCAGCTCTCCCGCGACGCCGGTGCGCAGGGCGTGCCCGGCGCGCTCACCAACCAGCCGCCGGCCCCGGCCACCGCACCGATCACCACCCCTGCCGTCGCCGGACAGACCAACGCCAACGGCACACAGCCGGGCACCAGCAACCGCAGTGCCGTGCTCAACTACGAGCTCGACCGCACGGTGCAGCACGTCAAGCAGTCGCTCGGCCAGATCAAGCGCCTGTCGGTCGCGGTGGTGGTGAACCATCGCAACACCACGCTGCCCAATGGTGACCCGCAGGTGGTGCCGCCGACCGACGAGGAGATCGCCCGCATCACCAACCTGGTCCGCGAAGCCATGGGTTACAACGAGGGACGCGGCGACACCCTCAACGTTGCGAGCAGCCCGTTTGCGATCACCGACACCGCCGAGCCCGAGCTGCCACTGTGGAAAGACCCCGAGATGCTTGATCTCGGGAAGGAAGGCCTGAAGTACCTGGTCGTGCTCGCCGCCATCCTCTTTGCCTACTTTGCCGTCGTGCGCCCGCTGATGCGCACCGTCGCGCCGAAGAAGAGCGAGGAGGAGGAAGAAGAGGCAGAAGGCATCGCCGGCGAGGAAGGCGAAGAGGACGCCACGGTCAGCCTTTCCGGCGCGGCCACCGGCGACAGCTACGAAGCCCGCCTTGCTCGTGCGCGCGAAATGGCACGCTCCGATCCGAAGATGGTGGCCAACCTCATCAAGGAATGGATGGGCGTCAATGAGGAGGGTCGCAAGTGACCACACCCGAAGAAGGAACCGAAAAAGCCGCCCTGCTGCTGCTCACCCTGGGCCCCAACGAGGCCTCCGAGGTCCTCAAGCATCTGGGCCCGCGCGAAGTGCAGAAGCTGGGCATGAAGATGGCCACCATGCCGGCGCAGGAGCGCAGCAAGGTCGCCCCCATCCTGGAAGAGCTCGACACCCACTTCGGCAAGGGCTCGCCGATCCACGGCGACGAAGAGCAGATCCGCGAGATGCTGACCAAGGCGCTCGGCGACGAACGCGCGGCCCACATCATCTCGCGCGTGCTGCAGGGCTCGGACACCGCCGGCATCGAGAGCCTGAAGTGGATGGACGCGGGCACGGCCGCCGACCTGATCAAGAACGAGCACCCGCAGATCATCGCCACCATTCTGGTCCACCTCGAATTCGACCAGGCCGGCGAGATCGTCAAGCATTTCAACGACCGCCTGCGTAACGACGTGATGCTGCGCATCGCCACCCTCGACGGCGTCCAGCCGACCGCGCTCAAGGAGCTCAACGAGGCCCTCAGCCGCATGCTGGCCGGCGCCTCGACGTCGAAGAAAGCGGCAATGGGCGGGGTTCGCCATGCGGCGGAGATCCTCAACTTCGTCGGCTCCGGTGCCGAGACTGCGGTCATCGACAACGTGCGCGACTACGACCCGGACCTGGCGCAGAAGATTCTCGACGAGATGTTCGTGTTCGAGAACCTGCTCGACATCGACGACCGCGGCATCCAGACCGTGCTGCGCGAAGTGCAGTCCGACTCCCTCATCATCGCGCTCAAGGGCGCGGCGCCCGAGTTGCGCGAGAAGATCTTCAAGAACATGTCGAGCCGCGCGGCCGACATGATGCGCGAAGACCTCGAAGCCAAGGGACCGGTGCGCCTGTCCGAGGTCGAGGCCGAGCAGAAGGAGATCCTCAAGATCGTCCGTCGCCTGGCAGAGGAAGGCCAGGTCATGATGGCGAGCAAGGGCGGCGACGATGGCTTCGTTTAACGCGGCGACAGCGAGCACACGGCCATGAGCATTTCGCGCCATCAGGCGGTAGGCGCCTACCGCCGCTGGGAACCGACCGCATTCGATGCGGACGCCAAGGCCGCAGCCGAACCGGCCGCGCGGGAGAAGCCGCAGGCAGAACCGGAACCGGTCGCAGTGCCGGAGCCAGAACCCGCGCTCGACCCCAGTCTGCCCGAAGGCTTCCAGCTCCCCACCGCCGACGACATCGAGCGCATGCATGAGGAAGCGCGCAGCTCCGGACACACCGAAGGCTTCACCGAGGGCCGTGCCGCCGGCGAAAAGGACGGCTATGACGCGGGCTACGCCGAAGGCAAGGCGCAGGCCGAAGCCGAAGCCGAACGCCTGGCCGCGCTCGCCGACGAACTCGACACCGCCATGGCGAAAATCGACGAGGAAGTCGCAGACGAACTGCTCGCGCTCGCCATCGAGGTTGCCCGCCAGGTGCTCCAGCACACCCTCGCAAGCCAGCCCGAGAGCGTCATCGAAACCATTCGCGCCGCGCTCCAGCAACTGCCCCAGTCCCACGCCCAGATCCGCCTGAATCCGGAAGACCTCGCCCTTGCCCGCGAGCACCTCGGCGAACAGCTCAGCCATGGCGGCCACCGCCTTGTCGAAGATGAGAGCATTGCCCGTGGCGGCTGCCGGGTCGAAGCCTCGGGCGCACAGATCGACGCCACCATGGAAACGCGCTGGCGTCGCGTACTCGAGAGCCTGGGCAAGGACGAGGCCGAATGGACGCCGCCGGAGGCGGAATGAAGCGCCACGGCGAAACCTGGCGCACCTTCCTGCAGGACGGCCAGCAACTGGTCGAGGGCGTCACCCCCTTCCAGAGCGCAGGCCGCCTGACCCGCATCAACGGTCTGGTGATGGAGGCCGCCGGGCTGCGGCTGCCGCTCGGCTCGGGCTGCAAGGTGATGGTGCCCGGCGGCGGCTACGTCGAAGCCGAAGTCGTCGGCTTCAACGGCGACCGCCTGTTCATGATGCCAACCGACGACGTGTTCGGCCTCGCCCCCGGCGCCCAGGTCCTGCCGATGGAAACCAGCCAGCCGCGACTGCTTGCCGGCAAGCCGCTCGGCCCGCGCCGCCGCGCCTCCGACCGTGCCAAGCACCTGCCCGTGGGCGACGCCCTGCTCGGGCGTGTGGTCGATGGCGCGGGACGTCCGCTCGACGCGCTCGGCCCCCTGCACACGGCAGAGACCCGCTCGCTGCAGGGGCGGCCGATCAACCCGCTCAACCGTGCGCCGATTCGCGCCCCGCTCGACGTCGGCATTCGCTGCATCAACAGCCTGCTCACCATCGGCCGCGGCCAGCGTCTGGGCCTGTTCGCCGGCTCCGGCGTCGGCAAGTCGGTGCTGATCGGCATGATGGCGCGCTACACCGAAGCCGACGTGATCGTGGTCGGCCTCATCGGCGAACGCGGTCGCGAGGTGAAGGAGTTCATCGAGCACAGCCTCGGGGCGGTTGGTCTCGAACGCTCGGTGGTGGTCGCGGCCCCCGCCGACACCAGCCCCCTGATGCGCCTGCAGGGCGCGGCCTACGCCACCACCATCGCAGAGTATTTTCGCGATCAGGGCAAGCAGGTGCTGCTGGTCATGGACTCGCTCACCCGCTACGCCATGGCCCAGCGCGAGATTGCGCTGGCCATCGGCGAGCCTCCGGTCACCCGCGGCTACCCGCCATCCGTCTTCGCCCGCCTGCCGGCGCTGGTCGAACGCGCGGGTAATGGCCCCGACGGCGGCGGCTCGATCACGGCCTTCTACACCGTGCTGGCCGAAGGCGACGACCAGCAGGACCCGATCGCCGACTCGGCACGCGCGATTCTGGACGGCCACATCGTGCTCACGCGCGCACTCGCCGACCAGGGCCACTACCCTGCGATCGACGTCGAACAATCCATTTCGCGCGCCATGCACAGCATCGTTGGCGACGACCACTTCGAGAAAGTGCGTCGTTTCAAGCAGTTGTTCTCGCGCTACCAGCGCTCGCGCGACCTGATTGCCGTCGGCGCCTACCAGGCCGGGGGCGATCCGATGCTCGATCTCGCGGTCAAGGCCTACCCCAGCCTCGAAACCTTCCTGCAGCAGCGCATCGACGAGCGCGAGGACTATATCGGCGCTGTCAATAAGCTCAATCAGCTTTTCTCTGGGAACTGAGCACGCAGCACGCGCTATGATTCAGGCCAGTACTGTCTGCCAATGACCGCAAGGAGAACCTGCATGACCCAACGCCGCCACTTCATGCTTTCGGCCGCTGCACTCGCCGTTGCCGCCACCCTGCCTCTCGGCGCACTTGCAGAGGAGCCCACCAAGATCGGCTTCGTCTACGTCAGTCCGATCGGCGATGCGGGCTGGACCTTCCAGCACGACGAAGGCCGCAAAGAAATGGAAAAGGCCCTGGGCGCCAAGGTGCAAACCAAGTACGTCGAGAACGTCGCTGAAGGCGCCGACGCCGAACGCGTGATCCGCGAGTTTGCCGCCAGTGGCAACAAGGTGGTGTTCGCCACCAGCTTCGGCTACATGAACTACGTCGAGCGCGTGGCCAAGCAGTTCCCCAATGTGGCCTTCATGCACGCTACCGGCTACAAGATGGGCAAGAACTTCGGCAACTACAACGCCCGCTTCTACGAAGGCCGCTACGTGACCGGCGTCATCGCCGGCAAGATGAGCAAGACCAATGTGCTCGGCTACGTCGCCGCCTTCCCCATCCCCGAGGTCCTGCAAGGCATCAACGCCTTCACCCTTGGCGCGAAGAGCGTCAACCCCAAGGCCGAAGTGCGGGTGATCTGGACCAACGCGTGGTATGACCCGGGCAAGGAGCGCGAAGCCGCCATGACCCTGATCAGCCAGGGCGCGGACATGCTGACCCACCACACCGACTCCACCGCCGTCGTGCAGTCTGCCGAAGAGAAAGGCATCTACGCCTTCGGCTACCACTCCGACATGTCGAAGTACGGCGCCAAGGCACACCTCACCGCCACCACGCACCACTGGGGTGAGTTCTACACCCGTACGGCCAAGGCTGTCGCTGACGGCACCTGGAAGCCCGAGAGCATCTGGGGCGGCTACAAGGAAGGCATGGTCAGCCTCGCACCGCTCAACCCGGCCATTCCCGCCGACGTAAAGACCATGGTCACCGGCATCGAAGGCAAGCTCAAGGCCGGCAGCTTCCACCCCTTCACCGGGCCGATCGTCGACCAGGCCGGCAAGGAGCGCCTCGCCAAGGGCGCGGTCATGGACGACGTCGCCCTGGGCAAGATGGACTTCTTCGTCGAAGGCGTGGCTTCGCGCCTGCCGAACGCAAAGTAAGTCTTCCCTCCGCTTACAGGTGCCCGCTGCACCTGTAAGCGGTCGGTGCGGGCCTGCGCACGTGCGGGCCTGCTGTGCCCCGACTGCGCATCCGCAGGTCCGCGTTCACGCTTTCATTTCCCGCGAAAAATGACCGATACCCGCCGTGTGCACGCCGTTCGCGGCGAGCTGATCCACTTCACCGCAGATCCGGCCGATGCCGGCGACGCCGCGCTCATCCACCTGCCTGACGGCGTCATGCTCATCGTCGACGGGCTCATCAGCGAATGCGGCCCGGCCGAGGCCATGTTGGCAAAGCTGCCCGCCGATGCGCGCATTACCGATTACCGCGGCAAGCTGATCCTGCCCGGCTTCGTCGACACCCACATCCATTACGCCCAGACCGACATCATCGCCAGCTATGGCGAACAACTGCTGGCCTGGCTGGAGAAATACACCTTCCCCACCGAGGCCCGCTTCTCCGATCCGGAGCACGCCGGCGAGGTGGCGGACTTCTTCTGCGACGAGCTCCTCAGGAACGGCACGACCACCGCGCTGGCCTTTGCCACCGTGCATCCCGCGTCCGTCGATGCCCTGTTCGAAGCCGCCCGCCAGCGCAGCATGCGCATGATCGCCGGCAAGGTGCTGATGGACCGCAACTGCCCGGACTATCTCGCCGACACGGCCGACACCGGCTACGCCGACTCGAAGGCCCTGATCGAGAAATGGCACGGCTGCGACCGCCTGCTGTACGCCGTCACGCCGCGTTTCGCACCAACCTCGACCCGCGAACAGATGGCACTTGCGGGACGCCTCTTTGCCGAGCATCCCGGCGTCTATCTGCAGTCGCATGTCGCCGAAAACCGGGGTGAGGTGGCCTGGGTCGCCGAGCTCTATCCCGAAGCACGAAGCTATCTCGATGTGTACGAACGCTACGGCCAGCTCGGCGAGCGCAGCGTATACGCACACTGCATCTGGCTCGATGAAACCGACCGTGAGCGCATGGCGAGCACCGGCTCGGCGATGAGCTTCTGCCCCACCTCGAACCTGTTCCTGGGTTCCGGCCTGTTCGATCTCGATCGCGCGCACGCCCTCGGCGTGCGCGTCGGCATCGGCACCGACGTCGGCGGCGGCACCAGCTTCTCGATGCTGCAGACGCTCAACGAGGCCTACAAGGTTCTGCAGCTGAACGGACAGCGCCTGTCAGCCGAGCGTGCCTTCTACCTCGCCACCCTGGGCGGCGCCCGCAGCCTCTATCTCGACGACCGGATCGGCAATTTCGAACCCGGCAAGGAGGCCGACTTCGTGGTCATCGACCCCGCCGCCACACCGCTCTTTGCCCGTCGCATGGCCGCGGCAACGAGCCTGTCCGAACGCCTGTTCGTGCTGATGATGCTCGGTGACGACCGCTGCGTGGCCGCAACCCACGTCCTCGGCGAATGCGCTTTCGAGGCCGGCACGACATAGGCCCTTGACGGGCCGCATCGGCCACCACGATACCGGCCAACCAAAAAAAACAGGCGCCATGAGCGCCTGTCTTCACCTAGGCGGCAGCCGCGTTCAGACGCGGTGCTTTTCTTCCACCATCCGGCTGATCAGGCGGATCACGTCGTGGCTGCCCGCCTCGGCGCTCTCCATCGCATCCACGATGGCCTCGCGGGTTTCGTCTGCGTTGACCATGTCGGACTGGATGCCCTTGAGCGCGGCATGCACCGAACTGTGGACGCGTGCATGGGGCTTCTCCAGGTCGGCAAACGCGCGCGTCGCACCGAACAATACCTTCCCCGAACCGTCGTAATACCACTTGCCGAGGCGGCACTGGCGGTGATCGACCAGAATCGCATCGGCCTCTTCACCCTCGCCCTTCGCCTCCATCGACACGTAGGCATTCTGCATGTAGATGATGTGGTCCATCTTGACCAGCGAGGCAAACGAGAAGTCCTTGGCGCGGTCGAGGTGGTAAATGGTCTTCTCGGCCGATGTTGCCACCGCGGCGAAACGCTCGCGGAAGGTCGACACGTTACCGCTGACCAATGCACTCTGCTCGCCAACCTCGGCGGTCTGCTCGACCATCGCCTCCACCCGGCTGCGAAAGCCCTCGGTAATGTGGCTGATCTCGGTCGTTGCCGCCTTGGTCCGTTCGGCCAGCTTGCGCACCTCGTCGGCCACCACCGCGAAACCGCGTCCCACTTCGCCCGCGCGCGCGGCCTCGATCGCGGCATTGAGCGCCAGCAGGTTGGTCTGGTCGGTAATCTCGGAGATGATGCTCACCGCCCGACGGATCGTCACGCTCGCCTCACCCAGTTCGCCCGCCGCAGCCGTCATGGCCTGCATGCGCTCGTTGATCCCTTCCAGCGCCGCACCGATCCGGCTCACTTCCTCGTGGCTACGGGTTGCGCCCTGCCGGTTCTCCTCGGCAATGCCCATTACGCCGTCCATTTCGGTCGACACCTTGATCAGGTCGGACTGATTGCCCTTCAGGTTGCGCAACAGGTTGACCGTATTGAGTGCATGCAGCTGTGCCCCGAGCCGATGCTGCGCGACGAAGGCGGCATTCTCTTCCATGCCCTGGATCGCCGCGTTGATGTGCTCGAGCGAAGACTTGAACTCGCCGGGCAGGCCATACACCAGTGCCCGGCGGTAGTAATGCCCCTCACCCACCATGCGGAAGCAAGTGGTGATCTCCTTGAAATAGGTCTCGACCAGATCGAGAAACTCGTTGAGCTCCCACGCCACCTGACCCACCTCGCCCAGACCGGATGTATGCGTGATGCGCTGGTGAAGGTCGCCGTCGCGACAGGCCAGAATGACCTTCTGCATGTGGTGCAGGGTCTCCAGCGGACGCCGGAAATGCCGCCACGCATAGAAACTGAACGCGATCGCGATTACCGGAATCAGAACGACCGGGCCACTGAATCCATACATCCAGACCTGCCAACCAGCCATCGCCACAACCAGGCCGACAAACACCATGCAATAGATCAAGAACTGCCGGTCGAGAAAGGGCGCGCGCTTGCTCACGCCTGCCCGCGGATTACCATGTTCCATGTTGCCGTCCCCTCCGCGTTCAGCCTTTGTACAGCCCGAGCACGAACTTGTCATACGTCGTGTTCAGATCCGCGACCGTCTTGTGCAGCAGCGCCATTGACGCATCCGGCGCATCGGCAGCACCCGCCTCGCGCTCGGCACGCAGCATCGCCTCGTACAGCGGTACCACTGCCCTCACGGCATCGGCCGGGGGCGGACGTCGCACCGAGAAATAGCCCATCGTGCGGCCGCTCGCATCAAGGTCGGGCGTCACGTTGGCAAACACCCAGTAATAGGCGCCGTCCGCGGTCATGTTCTTCACCAGTCCGAAGAATTCCTGTCCACTCTTGAGCGTTTCCCACATGAAGCGGTACACCCCCCGCGGCATGTCGGGATGGCGCACGATGTTGTGCTGGACGCCGAGCAGATCGCGCTCGGCGAAATTCGATACCCGCATGAAGGTGCGGTTGGCATAGGTAATACGCCCGGTCAGATCGGTCTTGCTCACGATCATTTCACCCGAACCCAGCACCACTTCCTGGCTGTTCGGTTCGATCTTTGTTTTCACTGCGCTCTCCCTGTCTCGAAAGCACCGCCCGACGTCATCAGGACACATGCCTTGAAGAGTTTATCGGCAGATCTGCGCAAAACTTCACAAAAAAAATCGGCAGTGCGAAAAACACCGCCGATTCCATATTCCGGCCTGCTGCGAGTGCGCCTTGCCTGCCCCCGACGCGCCGCCTGAGCGCCTGCGAGCCCCCCGAAGATCACCCGGCCACGCGGCCGTAGGTATCCTCGAAGCGCACGATGTCGTCCTCGCCCAGGTAGCTGCCCGACTGCACCTCGATGATCTCCAGCGGCACCTTGCCCGGATTCGCCAGACGGTGAGTGTGACCCAGCGGGATGTAGGTGGATTCGTTCTCCCCCAGCAGGAAGGTACGTTCGCCGTTGGTGACCTCAGCCGTGCCCTTCACCACGATCCAGTGCTCGGCGCGGTGATGGTGCATCTGCAGGCTCAGCGTCGCGCCCGGATTCACCACGATGCGCTTGACCTGAAAGCGCTCGCCGAAGTCGATCGAGTCGTACCAGCCCCACGGGCGATACACCTTGCGGTGGCTGCGCGTCAGGCTCTTGCCCTCGGCCTTGAGCCGTTCCACGACCTTCTTCACGTCCTGGGTGCGGCTCTTGTGTGCCACCATCACCGCATCGGCGGTTTCCACCACCACCATGTCGTCGCAGCCCACCGCCGCCACCATGCGGTGCGTCGCGTGCACGAGCGTATTGCGGCTGGATTCGAACATCACTTCGCCACGACCGCTGTTCCCGTCGCCATCCTTCTCCGACACCGCCCACAGCGCGTCCCACGCGCCCACGTCCGACCACCCGGCCGACAGCGGCACCACCACGCCCTGACCAAGCTCGGGCGCAGTGCCCAGCTTTTCCATCACGGCGTAGTCGATTGAATCCGACGGGCAGGCGACAAATGCGGCCTTGTCCACACGCAGGAAGTCGGCATCCACCGAACGTCCTGCAAACGCTGCATCACACGCGGCACTGATATCGGGGCGGAAATGCGCCATCGCCTTCAGCCACACCGAGCCCTTCATCATGAAGATGCCGCTGTTCCAGAAGTACTCGCCGCTCTCCACGTAGCGGGTGGCGGTGTCGGCGTCCGGCTTTTCGACGAACTCGGCCAGCACGCGGGCGCTGTCGGTGTCACCTGCCAGTGGGCCGACGCGGATATAGCCGTAACCGGTTTCGGCGCGATCGGGCACGATGCCGAAGGTCACCAGGCGACCGGCCTCGGCCTGCGCCGCCCCTTCGGCAATGGCTTTCTGGAACGCGGGCACATCGACGATCACATGATCGGCCGGCATCACCAGCAGCACCGGGTCCTTGCCCTCGGCCGTCGCGGCAAGCGCCGCCAGCGACAGCGCCGGCGCCGTGTTGCGGCCCACCGGCTCGAGCACGATCTGCGCCGAGCGAACGCCCACCTGGCGCATCTGTTCGGCGATGATGAAACGGTATTCCTCGTTGCTCACCACCAGCGGCTGTGCATCCACCTCGCCGCCCGCATAGCCATTGAGCCGCACCACGGTTTCCTGCAGCAGCGAGTGATCGCTGGTCAGCGGCAGCAGCTGCTTGGGATAGGACTCACGCGACGCAGGCCACAGCCGTGTACCGGAACCACCAGAAAGAATTACCGTCTTGATCGCCATATTCGGACACCTAGAAAACGTTCGGAATGATTCAGGCAGCATCAGCTGCACAATGCAATATCCTTGTGCGGGCAATCATACTGCAATGCAGCATTACATTGCCATGAAGAAGTACCCACTGCTGACCAGCAAGATGCAGCGGCCCGCAGCCCACTCGCCGGACAAACCGGCGCCGAGTGCCACATAATGCACCCGGCTCCGCCCCCCAAGCGCGGCAGCACGACCCGGTTCCCGATTCATTCCCGACAGGCAGGTGCGCCACCATGACCCATGCAGACACTCTCACCCATCTGCAGCGGCTCGAAGCCGAGAGCATCCACATCATGCGCGAAGTGGTTGCCGAGGCCGACAAGCCGGTGATGCTCTACTCCATCGGCAAGGACAGTGCGGTGATGCTGCACCTGGCGCGCAAGGCCTTCTTTCCCGCGCCGCCGCCGTTTCCGCTCCTGCATGTGGATACGCGCTGGAAGTTTCGCGAGATGTACGGTTTTCGCGACCGCATGGCGCAGGAAAGCGGGATGGAGCTGCTCGTCCACATCAACCCGGAAGGCATCGAGAAGGACATCAACCCCTTCACCCACGGCTCGGCCATCCACACCGACATCATGAAAACCGAGGGCCTGAAGCAGGCGCTCGACAAGTACGGCTTCGACGCGGCCTTCGGTGGCGCACGCCGCGACGAAGAGAAGTCGCGCGCCAAGGAGCGCGTATTCTCCTTCCGCTCCGCCCAGCACCGGTGGGATCCGAAGAACCAGCGCCCCGAACTGTGGAAGCTCTACAACACGCGCAAGCACAAGGGCGAGTCGATCCGCGTGTTCCCGATCTCGAACTGGACCGAGCTCGACATCTGGCAGTACATCCACCTCGAGGCCATCCCCATCGTGCCGCTCTACTACTCTGCCGTGCGGCCGGTGGTGGAACGCGATGGCGCGCTGATCATGGTCGACGACGAGCGCCTGCCGCTCAGGCCCGGTGAAGTCCCGATGATGAAGAGCGTCCGCTTCCGCACCCTGGGGTGCTATCCGCTGACAGGCGCGGTGGAGTCCGAGGCCGACACCCTGCCTGCGATCATTCAGGAGATGCTGCTCACGCGCACGTCCGAACGTCAGGGACGCGTCATCGACCACGACTCAGCGGCGTCCATGGAAAAGAAAAAGCAGGAGGGCTACTTCTGATGGCACACGTCTCCGACCTCATCGCCAGCGACATCGAGCAATATCTCAAGCACCACGAACACAAGAGCCTGCTGCGTTTCATCACCTGCGGCAGCGTGGATGACGGCAAGAGCACCCTGATCGGGCGCCTGCTGTACGAATCGAAAATGCTGTTCGAAGACCAGCTGGCCGCCGTCGAAGCCGATTCGAAGAAATTCGGCACCCAGGGCGACAACATCGACTTTGCGCTGCTGGTCGATGGTCTGGCCGCCGAACGCGAGCAAGGCATCACCATCGACGTCGCCTACCGCTTTTTCTCTACCGACAAGCGCAAGTTCATCGTTGCCGACACGCCCGGCCATGAGCAATACACCCGCAACATGGTTACCGGTGCATCCACTGCCGACGTCGCCATTCTCATGGTCGATGCACGCAAGGGCATCCTCACCCAGACCCGGCGCCACAGCTACCTCGTCACCCTGCTCGGCATCCGTCATGTGGTGGTCGCAATCAACAAGATGGACCTGGTTGCCTACGACGAGAAGACCTATGACAGGATCGTCGAGGACTACCGCGCCTTCGCCGGCCGGATCGGCATCGAAGGGATGACCTTCATCCCGATGTCGGCCTTCAGGGGCGACAACATCATCCTCCCCAGCGACGCCATGCCCTGGTACCACGGGACGACGCTGATGGGCTACCTGGAAACCGTCGAAGTCGACGACACCCGCCTGCAGCGCACCCCCTTCCGCATGCCGGTGCAGTGGGTGAACCGCCCGGACCTCGACTTCCGCGGCTTTGCCGGCACCATTGCCAGCGGCACGATCGCCCCGGGCGCGCGCATCCGCGTGCAGCCATCGGGCAAGGAGAGCACGGTTGCACGCATCGTCACCATGGATGGCGACCTCGCGCGCGCGGTGTCGGGACAGTCGGTCACCCTGACGCTGACCGACGAAATCGATGTCTCGCGTGGCGACGTGATGTCCGAAGCCGCCACGCCGGCCGAGATCGCCGACCAGTTCGAATGCACCATCGTCTGGATGCACGAGGAAGCGCTGCTTCCCGGCCGCCCCTACCTGCTCAAGATCGGCACGCGCACCGTCACCGCCACCATCACGTCGATCAAGCACCAGATCAACGTCAACACCCTGGAGCACATCGCGGCAAAGAAGCTGGAGCTCAACGCCATCGGCGAATGCAATCTCAGCCTCGATCGCCAGATCGCCTTCGACCGCTACGCCGACAATCGCGACACCGGCGGCTTCATCCTCATCGACCGGCTCAGCAACAACACGGTGGGCGCGGGCCTGCTCAACTTCGCGCTGCGTCGCGCCCACAACCTCCACGCCCAGCATGTGGACGTCGACAAGCACGCCCGCTCGGCCATCAAGGGGCAGAAGAGCTGCGTGCTCTGGTTCACCGGGCTGTCGGGCGCGGGCAAGTCGTCAATCGCGAACATGCTGGAGAAGAAGCTGCACGCCATGGGCTGCCACACCTATCTGCTCGACGGCGACAACGTGCGTCAGGGGCTGAACAAGGATCTCGGCTTCACCGACGCCGACCGCGTCGAAAATATCCGGCGCGTGGGCGAAGTTGCACGGCTGATGGCCGACGCCGGCCTGATCGTGCTGACCGCCTTCATCTCGCCGTTCCGCGCCGAGCGCCGCATGGCCCGCGACCTGGTCGCGGAAGGCGAGTTCGTCGAAGTCTTCGTCGATACACCGCTGGCGGTTGCCGAGCAGCGCGATGTGAAGGGGCTCTACGGGAAGGCGCGCCGGGGCGAACTGAAGAACTTCACCGGCATCGACTCGCCCTACGAGGCGCCCGAGTCACCGGACATCCGCATCGACACCACAAACCTGTCGATTGAAGCGGCAGCCGATCTGGTGATCACGACCCTCGAAGCACGGGGTGTTCTGCCAAGGCACTAAGTAAATTCGCCCCCGCTCTGGGCAGCATTGTCTGCGACCACGGCCGGGGCGAACGGCACCAGGCATGTCAGCGACTCAACACCCGGGAACTTGCGTTCAGTCGAACACCTCGGCGGCTGCCAGCGGCTTGCCTTCCTTGTCCTTGGCCGACAGCAAGGGTTCGCCGTCGAAATGCCAGTCGATCCCGATCGCGGGGTCATTCCACATGATGCAGCGCTCATGCTGGGGCGCGTAGTAATCGGTGGTCTTGTACAGGAAATCGGCCGATTCGCTCAGCACGACGAACCCGTGGGCAAAGCCTGGCGGCACCCAGAACTGGCGGTTGTTGTCTTCCGACAGCTCGGTACCGACCCACTGGCCGAAGGTGGGCGAGTTGCGGCGCACATCCACGGCCACGTCATAGACGGCGCCCCGCACCACCCGCACCAGCTTGCCCTGCGGCTGCTGCAGCTGGTAATGCAGTCCGCGCAGCACCCCACGCCCGGAGCGGGAATGGTTGTCCTGCACGAAATCGACATCCAGCCCGGTCACTTCACGAAACGTGCGGGCATTGAAGCTTTCCAGAAAGAATCCGCGGCTGTCGCCGAACACCTTTGGCTCCAGGATCAGTACTTCCGGAATCGCAGTCTGCGTTACTTTCATCAAAACACCCTTTCTTCGAGCAGTCGCTTCAGGTACTGCCCATAGCCATTCTTTGCCAGCGGCACAGCAAGCGTCTGCAGTTGTTCGTCGTTGATCCAGCCCGCGCGCCAGGCAATCTCTTCCGGACAGGCAATCTTCAGCCCCTGTCGCTTCTCGATGGTCTGGATGAACAGCCCCGCTTCGAGCAGGCTCTCATGCGTGCCGGTGTCCAGCCAGGCGTGCCCACGGCCCATCACCTGCACGTCGAGCGCACCCCACTCAAGATACTGCTTGTTCACGTCGGTGATCTCGAGTTCGCCACGCGGGCTGGGCGCCAGCGATTTCGCGATATCCACCACGCGCTCATCGTAGAAATAGAGCCCGGTCACCGCATAGCGGCTCTTCGGTTTGACGGGCTTCTCTTCGAGGCTGATCGCGCGTCCATCTGCATTGAACTCCACCACGCCGTAGCGCTCGGGGTCGTGCACCGGGTAGGCAAACACCGTCGCCCCGTCGCCGCGCCCACCGGCACCGCGCAGGTCATTGGCAAACTCGTGGCCATAGAAGAGGTTGTCGCCCAGTACCAGGGCAGACGGACCTCCGGCGAGGAACTGTTCGCCGATGATGAAAGCCTGCGCCAACCCGTCCGGGCTGGGCTGCACTGCGTAGCTCAGGCTGATGCCCCACTGGCTGCCATCGCCCAGCAGGTGCTGAAAGCGCGGCGTGTCCTGAGGCGTGGAGATGATCAGGATGTCGCGAATGCCCGCCAGCAGCAGCGTCGACAGCGGGTAATAGATCATCGGCTTGTCGTACACCGGCAACAACTGCTTGGAAACGGCCAGCGTGGCCGGATGCAGCCGGGTACCGGAACCGCCCGCGAGGATGATGCCTTTGCGTTGTTCGCTCATGATTTCACAGCCTTTCAAGGGCGCGTCCGGTGAGTCCACCGTGGCGCCATTCATCAAGCGGGCGGAAGAAGCTCCTGCCCGGTGAACACTACAGCGTTTCGTCCAGCATCCGCGCCACACCGTCCTGCCATGGCGGCAGGCTCAGACCGAAGGCGGCGCTCAGCCTGGTGGTATCGAGGCGAGAGTTGAGCGGCCGTGTGGCCGGCGTGGGGTAGTCGGTGGTGGGAATCGGTGCGACCTCGCCCACCTTCAGCGCCACACCGCGCGCACGCGCGGCTTCGATCACGAAACTGGCATAGCCATGCCAGCTGGTTTCGCCTCCAGCCGCGAGATGATAGGTACCTGACAGCTCAGGACGTGCGCGCAGGCTGCGCACGGCGTGGGCGCTGACGTCCGCGATCAGCTCGGCCCCCGTCGGCGCACCGATCTGGTCCGCAATCACGGTCAGGCGCTCGCGCTCAGCCGCGAGGCGCAGCATCGTCTTCGCGAAGTTGCCACCACGGGCCGCATACACCCACGATGTGCGGAAAATCAGGTGCGTGCAGCCGCTGGCGCGAATGGCCTCTTCACCATCGAGCTTGCTGCGGCCATACACCGACAGCGGGCCGGTGGCATCGTCTTCCTGCCACGGCTTGCTGCCGCTGCCGTCGAACACGTAGTCGGTGGAATAGTGCACCAGCACCGCCCCCCGGCTCGCGGCCGTCTGGGCCAGCACACCGGGCGCATCGGCATTGATGCGCTGCGCCAGTTCGGCCTCGCTCTCGGCCTTGTCCACCGCGGTATGCGCGGCGGCATTCACGATCACATCGGGCGCAACCGCGTCCACCGTCGCCCGCAGTGCAGCCGGATTCGACAGATCGCCGCTCAGTCCATCCCTGCCCTGTCGCCCGAGCGCCACCAACTCGCCCAGCGGCGCCAGCGCGCGCTGCAGTTCCCAGCCCACCTGGCCGTCCTTGCCCAGCAGCAGAATCTTCATGCGTGCGCATCCTTCGCATCGCGCCCCGCGTAGTTTGCCGACACCCACTCGCGGTAGGCGCCGCTCTGCACATTGGCCACCCACTCGGGGTTGGCCAGGTACCACTCAACCGTCTTGCGAATGCCGGTCTCAAATGTCTCCGCCGGGCGCCAGCCCAGCTCACGCTCGACCTTGCGCGCATCGATTGCATAGCGGCGGTCATGCCCGGGGCGGTCGGTCACATAGGTGATCAGGCGGCTGTAGCTGCCGGCCGCGTCCGGCTTCAACTCGTCGAGCAGCGCGCACACGGTATGCACGATGTCGAGGTTGGGCTTCTCGTTCCAGCCCCCGATGTTGTAGGTCTCGCCAAGGCGGCCGTTCTGCAGCACCGCGCGAATCGCGCTGCAGTGATCCTTTACGTACAGCCAGTCACGCACGTTCTGTCCGTCACCGTAGATCGGCAGCGGCTTGCCCGCGAGGGCATTGACGATCATCAGCGGGATCAGTTTTTCGGGGAAATGGTAAGGACCATAGTTGTTCGAGCAATTGGTCGTCACCACCGGCAGGCCGTAGGTGTGAAACCACGCCCGCACCAGGTGATCGGACGCCGCCTTGCTCGCCGAGTACGGGCTGTTGGGCTCGTACGCATGGGTCTCGGCAAAGGGCGCCTCGTGCGCGGCGAGCGAGCCATACACCTCATCGGTGCTCACGTGATGAAAGCGGAACGCCGCCTTGGCCTCGCCTTCGAGCGCGCCCCAGTAGGCGCGCGCGGCCTCAAGCAGGGTGAAGGTGCCTTCGACGTTGGTGCGCATGAACTCACCCGGGCCGTGGATCGAGCGATCCACGTGACTCTCGGCGGCAAAGTGCACGATCGCGCGCGGCCGGTGCTCTGCCAGCAGACGATCGACCAGTCCGCGATCGCAGATATCGCCCTGCACGAAGACGTGACGCGTGTCGCCGTCGAGCGACTTCAGCGTCTCCAGATTGCCCGCATAGGTGAGCTTGTCGAGGTTCACCACCGGTTCGCCGGTTTCGGCAATCCAGTCGAGAACGAAATTGCCGCCAATGAAGCCCGCACCGCCGGTTACCAGAATCACGCCTTTACTCCCTGATCTTCCATGCTACAAAGATACCAGAGAAATATTGCATCGCACCAATTGAAAGCGCAATTCGTTCGAACAGGCAGACTCCAATCCGGACTATTTCCCGGATTTCGAAGGCACGGCGGCGCTTTCCACAAGGAATCTACATTGGCTCGCCGCGCAGCGCGCTCAGGTGCCAGTTGTAGACCTCTTCCAGCAGATGCGGCGTGTGCTTGCCCGGCGACTGATCCAGCGCACGATTGTAGTAGTCGCGCAGCGCCGGCTTGAAGTTGGGGTGAGCGCAGTTCTCGATCACTGCCTTCGCACGCTGGCGCGGTGACAGCCCACGCAGATCGGCCAGGCCCTGCTCGGTGACCAGCACCTGCACATCGTGCTCGGTGTGATCCACGTGCGACACCATCGGCACGATGCAGGAGATCGCCCCGCCCTTGGCCTGCGACGGCGTCATGAAGATCGACAGGTAGCCATTGCGCGCAAAGTCGCCCGAGCCGCCGATGCCGTTCATGATCTGCGAACCCATCACATGGGTCGAATTGACGTTGCCGTAGATGTCAGCCTCGATCATGCCGTTCATTGCAATCACGCCCAGGCGGCGGATCACCTCGGGGTGATTGCTGATCTCCTGCGCTCTCAGGATGATGCGGTCGTGATAGAAATCGAGATTGGCATTGAGCTCACCGAGCGCGTCGCTGCTGAGCGAGAACGCGGTCGCCGACGCACAGGTCAGCTTGCCCGACTTGAGCATCTCCAGCATGCCGTCCTGCAGCACCTCGGTATAGGCCGTCAGGTTCTCGAACGGGCCATCGTTGAGGCCGGCCATCACCGCGTTGGCGATGTTGCCCACACCCGACTGCAGCGGCAGCAGGTTTGCGGGCAGGCGCCCCTTCTTGACTTCGTGCTTGAAGAACTCAAGGATGTGCCCGGCAATCAGGCGCGAATTCTGGTCCGGCGGCGAGAACGCGGTGTTGCGATCCGGGCTGTGGGTCTCGACAATCGCCACGATCTTGCTGGGGTCACAACGCAGATAGGGCTCGCCGATGCGATCCGACACCTTGACCAGCGGAATCGGTTTGCGGTTGGGCGGCAGCTGGGTGCCGTAATAGATGTCGTGCATGCCCTCGAGGCGGCTGTTCTGCCACGAGTTCACCTCGAGAATCACCTTGTCGGCCTGATCCAGCCAGGTCTTGTTGTTACCGATCGACGACGACGGAATCAGACGACCATCCTCGAGAATGCCGCCCACTTCCACCACGGCAACGTCGAGCTTGCCGAGAAAGCCGGACCATACGAACTGCGCCACGTGCGACAGATGGATGTCGATGTACTCCATCTCGCCGGCGTTGATGCGCTTGCGGCACGCCGGATCGGACTGATAGGGCAGGCGCATCTCGATGCCATCGACAGCGGCCAATGCACCGTCAAGCTCTGGCGCCGTCGACGCCCCTGTCCATACCCCGACCCTGAACCGCTCGCCCTGGGCATTGGCGGTCGTGATGCGCCCGGCCAGCGCCGCAGGCAACACCTTGGGATACCCCGATCCGGTGAAGCCGCTCATGCCGACATTGGCACCGTTTTGGATAAGGCGTGCGGCCTCCTCGGCCGACATGATCTTGCTGCGCAGGGCGGAACACTGGATACGGGATTCGCTCATCGTCTGCTCTTTCAGAAGGGGCCAAAAGAAACGCGCCATGCGGTGAGGCAATGGCGCGTGCTTCGATTGCTCGAAGGGTTCCCAAGGCGTCCGAGGGAGGGGACCGCTTTGGGAGGGCAACGCTGATTCATGCGGGCCGCAGTCTAGTCAGCGCATGGCATTACGGCAAACGAGCATTTATGATGCGATGCATTAGCAGAACTTAATCATCGACCAATGAGCTACCAGCTCCCAAGTCTTGCCCTGCTGCGCACCTTCGAATCCGCCGCCCGCCATCTGAGCTTCAAAAAGGCCGCTGCCGAAGTGTGCGTTACCCCCGCTGCAGTCAGCCAGCAGATCAAGGCGCTGGAAGACCAGCTTGGCGTCATGCTGTTTCATCGTCGCGTACGTGCGCTCGAACTCACCGAGCACGGTGCCACGCTGCTGCCCGGCGTTCGCGACGCCTTCGAGCGACTGGTAAAGGCCGTCGATCAAACCCGCCGCGCAGCCCCCAGCCCACTCACCGTCACTGCCCCGCCCTCGTTTGCCAGCCACTGGCTGCTGCCCCTTCTGCCGCAGTTTGGTGCGACGCACCCGGAAATCGATATTCGCCTGTCGAGCACCTCGGACACCGTCGACCACAAGGGCGAAGCCGCCGTGCTCGGCAAGCTCCATCCAGCGCGCACGGAAGTCGCCATTCTTTATGGCAAAGGTCACTATCCGGGCTATGCGGTGGTACCGATCTTCACGCCCGACTATGTGCCGGTATGCACGCCCGCACTGCAACGCGCTGCGGCACTGCAAACCCCTGCCAACCTGGCCGGACAAGTGCTCATCCACGACGACACACTGAGCGAAGACGGTCGCGACATGCATTCAGGATCCGGTTGGGCAGAGTGGCTTCGGCTCGCGGGCGCATCGAACATCGACAGTCGCCGGGGGCCGCATTTTTCCAACGCTGCACTTGCACTGGAGGCAGCCCAAGCCGGCCATGGCATTGCGCTCGCGCCGCGCCCGTTGATCGATTCACGCGTCGCCGAAGGCAAGCTCGTCATTCCCTTCAACATCGCCCTGCCCTCGCCCAGTACCTACTATCTGGTCATGCACGAAGCGATGCAGCACCAGCCTGCGGTCGAAGCGTTTCAGTTGTGGCTGCTGGGGGAAGCTTCGGCACTACAAAAGCGCCAGCTTTATCGCACCTGAACAAACAAACATGACTGCGCCTCCGCGCAGACACAGTTCGTCCCAGCGGTTCCAGCTCGTACCCAAGTCGTCGAGCTGCTCCGTAACCAAGGGGATGGTCTCCTGGTCGATGCGTGCTTGGCTATGTTCAAGTATGCCCCGCAGGCTTGCCGCCTCACGCATCAGACCGTTTAGCCGAAACGCTGGGCGCAAGAGCAGCACACCGCCAATGAACGCCAGCAATTCGGCAAGCAATGCCATTGAAATTCAGAGCACTGTGTGCAGCAACAAGGTTCGACCATCAATCACAACGGCCTTGTCATCAACTGCCGTCGCCTTGCGAGCAAAGCCAATCACAACCTCCATACCCTGCGCATGTGCAAGGGTCTCGAGCTGGGAAATCGTGATGCCTCTCGGCGCCTGACCACCTTCGTAACGGCTGATCTCTGACTGTTGAACACCGCTGCTCGCCGCCAGGCCCCGTTGCGTCAGCCCGACCGTTTCGCGCAGCTCCCGCAACAGAAGGCCCATCTTCTCGGCGGCACTCGCACCTTCGTATCCCTCTTGAACCAGAGGATCGCGAAGAAGTTCGTCTTCCAGCATACGCAATCTCATTACAAAACTCCTGAAGGCTATGTTCGTTGGACTGCACGAGCAATCGCGGCGTTCAAAGCGCCAGCCGAAAGCGCCTCGGCGATGAAGTCATCAAACGCGGCGACACTCAGCAGTACCAAAGCCCGCCCCTTGAGCACAAACGCGGCGGTAACGCCGCAGCTTCCAACACAAAGACTGATCACATACAGGCGATCTCCGGAACGCAGACCATGGGGCCTGAAAGCCGAATCGAGCCGCCCAGCCCGAAGTGCTTCATGGCGTTTCCTGATGAGTGCACCGACCGCTCTCGAAAAATCGCCCCCGCGCGCATTAATTGCGCACATTTCAGCTATCGCGTCCTGGTGGGCGTCGCCGTCCGTCATCATTGGCCTCCGATGAGATTATGGGCTTTTTCACATCAAATACAAGTTACTCCGCATTCAGCACCATCACCCGCCGATCGGTCTCGTTCCACAAACGCTTGCCCAGCGCCCGTCGCGCCTCGTCGTCGCCGTGGATCAGGCGCACTTCAGATGGCAGGTGGCGCATGCGGGTGACGAAACGGACGAGGTCGTTCTGGTCGGCGTGGGCGGAATAGCCCGACAGGGTGTGGATGGCGGCCCTGATGTCGATGCGCTCGCCGTCGAGATCAACGTAGCCGCCACGCGGCCCATAGGTCTGGATGTCGCTGCCTGGCGTGCCTTTCGCCTGATAGCCCACGAACAGCACATCGTGGCGCGGATCATGAAGCATGGCCTTGAGGTAGTTCAGCACCCGCCCGCCGGTGCACATGCCACTGGCGGCAATGACAATCGCGGGCTCGCCGCTGCGCGCGAGCCTGCGCACATTGGCCAGATGCGCCTCGTGCTCGTCGATGGCCACCAGCTGATCAAAGGCCAGGGGCTTGCGCCCGGCGCGGACGCGGGCTTGCGCCTCGGCATCCCAGAAGGGTTGCAGCTCGCGATAGAGCTGGGTAAAGCGCCCGGCCAGCGGTGAATCGAGATAGATCGGCAGCTTTTCCCATGCCGCCGCGTGCGGGCCGGGCTTCCTGCGCTGGCGATGGAGAATGTCCTCGAACTCGTACAGCAACTCCTGCGTGCGACCGATGCTGAACGCCGGCACGATCACCGTGCCGCCATTACCCAGCGCCCGCTCCACCACCGCCTGCAGGCGATCGCGTCTCGTCGCCCTGCTTTCGTGCACGCGGTCGCCGTAGGTGCTCTCCAGTACCACGACGTCTGCGCGATAGGCCGGTTGCGGCGCCGGCAGCAAGGGCGCATGCGGCGCACCGAGGTCGCCCGAGAACAGCACCCGCACGGGGGCCTCGTCCGCCCGCCGGATCTCGCACTCGACATAGGCCGAGCCCAGAATATGGCCCGCGCGTTGCAGACGGATGCGACAACTGGCCTGCGGACTGCTGAACACCGTGTGCCAGGTGCGCCAGGGCAGCGGCCGGATGCGGGACTCCACCAGTTTGAGATAGCGCTCGACCAGTTGCCGGTCACGGCTGATACCCAGCTCGAACGCATCGGCCAGCACCACCGGCAGCAATCGCGCCGAAGGCTCACTGCACAGGACCGGCCCCTTGAAGCCGGCCGCCAGCAACCAGGGAATACGGCCAACGTGGTCGATGTGTACATGGGTAGCGACCAGCGCCTGAATACCATCGACCGCAAACGGGATGTCCGGCTGCCCGGCGCCGGCCTGGCCATCCGGCGCGGTTTCCGCCCCCTGAAACAGACCGCAATCAATCAGCAGGCTGCGCGCATCGTCGATAAACAGCTGATGGCACGACCCGGTTACGCCTCTGAAGGCGCCGTGATGAATGATATTTGCATGCATCGCGGCATTCTAGGGATGCAGAAGACCTATCTCAAGATGTCAAAGCAATAATTTGAACAATCGCTCACAGATCAGCAATTGAAAATCGCCACTTAAAACAATTTTGTCAGAATATTCATCGAGAGAAAGCAACTCGCTCGGCTAACAGGAACCGCCTCACCTAAAAACTGTCGGTTTTTTTTACACACGACAATACATAAGGAGGGCAACTCAAACGCCCCCACCAGCAAGCACTTGATTCATCTGTAATTATCTAAAAAACCAGAATCTGGAACGTTTTTTGCTATCTATTCCGCAATTGTCGAATTCGACATAACCGCAACATAGTGAGTGAAATCTCATGACATTCCAGAAAATCGCCGCCGCCATCGCACTCTGCGCCTTTACGCCGCTCTCGATGGCAGCCATCATCGCCAGCGACAACTTCGACTACGCCACAGGCGAAGTCGCAGGCCAGAACGGCGGCAGCGGCTGGGCCGGCGCATGGTCTGCCAACACAGGCGTCACGCAGGTCGTTACTCCGAGCACCTCCCTCGGCGGCAGCAACGCCCTCCAGGTGACCGGCAACAACAACAATGCCGCCTACCGCCAGCTCAGCTCGGCCTTTTCCGGCGACAACCTCTTCGTTGATTTCTACGTCCAGCTCGACGCCGGCGTTCTGTCTGCAAATGACTTCCTGGGCCTGTGGCTCGATACCGCCAGCACGGGCGATCACACGAACCGTCCGAACATCGGCATCAAGGCGGATGGAAGCAGTACCAACGACGTCTTCGTGCGCACAAACGGTACCGGTGGAAGCTTTGCGCGTCGTAGCGACATCGGCAACATCAACGATGTCACGTATCACATCGTTGGCCTCCTCTCGCGCACCGCACCGGGCAACTACACGAGCTTCTCGCTGTGGCTCGACCCGATGTTTGCGGACTTCAGTACGCCCGACGCCATCATGACCGGGAACACCGGCCTTTCGCAGATCAGCTACGTCGGCTTCCGCTCGGCCAACCTCGATAGCGGCGACGTGCTGCTGATCGACGGCCTCCAGCTCTCCACCACCTGGAACGAGGCTCTTCGCATCAGCGCGAGCCGCACCACTGACGTACCCGAACCCGGCACCGCGGCCCTCATCGGCCTTGGCCTGCTCGGCCTGGGTTTGTCGAAGCGTCGCAAGGCCTGAACGGACGCAAAGCGCAGCGCCCATCGCGGCGCACGGCATTAAGAAAAGACCGCTGCGGCGGTCTTTTTTCGTCTGGATCGGGCAAGCATCCAGTTCAGGCACTGACCCCGCGCGGCGTCATCAGCCTGCGACCCGCAGAATGCGAACTCAGCCGGCCTGGGGAACCGGGCATCTCTCGCTAGCACCCCTGCGCGGCGCCAAGTGCAGCCCCCCC